>Ga0172365_10000674_pt1 | contig 23635 bp, 23 predicted proteins | sample LakKivSesite48cm_FD_114535 | JGI IMG/M metagenome (GOLD analysis project Ga0172365, IMG submission 114535) | Sediment microbial communities from Lake Kivu, Rwanda - Sediment site 48cm | ecosystem: Environmental > Aquatic > Freshwater > Lake > Sediment | place: Rwanda: Western Province, Lake... | reverse complement strand
TGGTACGCCCGGCAGGAGTTGAACCCGCAACCTACTGGTCCGTAGCCAGTCGCTCTATCCAGTTGAGCTACGGGCGCACCCGTGATGAGTGCACAAGTTTACGGCCGCGGAGGACATCGGTCAAGGCGCTCAGCCCGGATAGCGGAGCGCAAAGCCGACTCTCCTGCACTCCCCTGGCTGGAGCACCAAGCTGTCCGGCAGTTGCCGGGCCTCAAGGACTGCCCCGCCGGGAAGGGACTTGTCAGGGGGGCGAAAGGAAATGCCCAGAGGCCACTCGGCCAGGCTGGTCATCGTCAGCGTGCCGGAGTAACCCCTCCCTGCGGGCACTGTCTCCTGCTCCAGATCGAGGAGATCATCCGCCGCCCGCCAGATCGTGTCCGCCCTCAGGAAGATGGTCGCTCCCGAACCATCCGGGACACGTCTGCCGACCGGGATCGGGAGTGCGAGCAGGGCGTTCCAGCGGCCTGGGACCGGCCAGCCGAAGGTCAGGACGATCCCCGCATCGGGAGTGGATGTACGCCACCAGAACAGGCTGCTGCTGCCTGTCTGGATGGTCATCGCTCCAACAGATCCGCCCAGGCGCTCGCCGTCGGCGTCACAGATATCCAGAAGGGTCGTCCAGACTCGGCCGGTCAGGTTCACAATAGTGACATGGGCAATCAGTACCAGGCTGTCGCGCGACAGCTCCCATCTGTACTCAGGGCTCCAGTAGAGACCCTTCTGAGAAGCTTCTACGTGGCGCTCCGCCATCGTCGGCGGTAAGGCGGCAGCCGCCAGCATCCCCTGGATCGCCTCCAATGAGCGGCAGAGGTCTTCACGATCGGATTCGGCAACGCCTATCGTCAGATCGGAGACGCCGGAAGCCGCAGCGGCCCGGGCGAACGACTCAAGACTGAGCCCGGGATGCAGGACGCCGCTGACACCCGCGGGCCTGTCCTGAAACAAGCTCACCTTCAGGGAGTCCAGATCCCGTTCGAGCAGGCCCGTCGCCGTGTTGCAGGCCGCGAGGAGGGCAATCCCCAGGGTGGTCAGGATCTTTCCCATGGGGTATTAATGCACGAATTCCGACCTTCGGGGAGATGGCATGGCAGAAGGGCTTCGGTTCCAGGGCTTCTCGGATCCATCCATCGAAGGGGCCGTTTCACTCTCGCTGGCCCCGAACGAGCTGGTCGTGCTTACGGGGCCGTCGGGCTCGTGGATGTCGAGACTCGCCTGGGATCTGGCAGGGCTGGGCAGGTCCAGGATAGTGAGCGGCCCAGGTCCCATGGTCCTGACCAGACCACCTTTCCTCGATCCATCCAGGAGCGCTCTCCGACAGATCGAGAACCGGCTCATGGCTTCGGGCCTGAGTCGCAGGCGGGCTGCTTCAGAGGCGGTACGCTGGTGCGGTGAAGAGGGCCTGTCAGGGCTTTCCCATCGAAGCGTGGGTTCTCTTCCTGAAGGCCTGCCAGCCTTCATCACCCTTGCACTGCCTGCCCTGATGGCCCCGGCTGCCATTGTCGTCGAAGATCCCCTCCCAGGGATGTCCGCCGGGCTTGCGGAGAGAGCAGTGGAAATCCTGATCGGGCTGACGGGGACGTCGTCCGTACTCATCCTGGCATCCGACCCTGTCAGGTTCGAGGGACGAGCCAGGATTGAGGCCGTCCGGGCACGCGGGGGAGTTGCATGAGCAGCTTCTACTTCCGCGAGGCATTCGAGAGACTCTCGTCCCCCTCCAGGCTCGCCCCATACCTTCTGGTGCCTCCTCTGCTCGCGCTGACCGTGACGATGCAGAACACCGTCCCGGCGATGTCCTGGCTGCTTCCTCTCCTCGCACCCCAGAACCCCGTCTGGGGCCGGCTCGGCCTTGCCCTCTGGAATGCCTCTCTCGTTGCGGCCCTGCTTTCGGGCATCATCGGCACAGGCTTCTTCCCCTCGACTTTCGGCTCGGGATGGTTCAGGTCGTGCCTCGCGCTTCCAGCCGGACGTTCCGCCGCATACTGGCAGACGGCTCTGGTGCACCTCCTCATCTCGGCATGTGTTCTGGCGCTCACCTGGGCTGCAATCATCACGGCGCTCCATGTCCCTCCCGGCTTTCCTCTGGTGGCGACTCTTGCCGGCGGCCTCGCCCTTCTCCTGTGGACGGCCTGCTTCTCGGCCTTCGCTGGTCTGCTGGCCCCCTCCTGGGGAGCCGGGATGCTTCAGGCTGGGCTGGCGTTCGCCGGGCTGGTCGCCGCTCCTGCGAGTGCGGTCGCACTCGCCCAACCTCTCTCGATCGGGGACCTCGCCATGCCACCCCTGGGGCGCATGGTAATCCGTGGAATGGCAGGCTGGCCCGACTGGGTGGCCGCAGCGGTCCTCTTCGGTCAGGCATTGTTCTTCGCCGTGGCGGGTCTGCTCATATTCCGTCTGTCGGTTCGGCTTGCCGGGCGGAGATATAGTCCCTGACGGGCTCTGCCCATACCTGCCGCCGCAGAGGCAGGACATGATCGGAGTCGGATTCCGGGAGCCCGCCGGGGCTTCCCGTCTCAAGCAGAGGGAGTTGCCAATGCTCGAGAAGCTGGAGCGATTCATCGCCGGCTTCCCCGCAGACTTCGCCGACATTCGATACGAGGTCGAGAAGGAGACCACGATCGTCTTCAGCGGCAAGGACCTGAAGGAAGTTACGGCCTCGACCACCGACGGCTACGTCGTCAGGGTCCTCAAGGGCGGCGGGTTCGCGACAGCGACCGTGACGCGTCCGGAGGACGTCCCCAGGGCTCTCGGCATGGCCCTCGACGGGGCGGAGACCATGGTCAGGGCGGGCGGGAAGAAGGTCAGGCTGGCTCCCGTTCCCGTCGTGCACGACACGGTGAAGCTCGATCTGAAGGGCGATCCAAGGGGCAAGCCCCTGACCGAGAAGATCGCGCTGACAAGAAGCTACAACAGCTTCCTCGGGGAACAGCAGAACATAGCCACGACCACGCTGACATACTCCGAGGTGTACCGTGACAAGTTCTACGTGAACTCGGAGGGCACGGCCGTCAACGAGGAGCTTCTGACTACTTCCATTTCGGGTGAAGCAGTCGCCAGGAAGGGCGATCTGCTTCAGAACATCCGAGTGGCGGTGGGAGGCGCCGACGGCTGGAACAGGCTCGCTGGCCGGGAGAGCCTGTTCGTCGAACGGGCGAAGATCGCCGGATCACTCCTCGACGCAGAGCCGGTCAGGGGAGGCACCTGGAACGTCATCCTGAGCCCGAACCTCGCAGGCGTTTTCACGCACGAGGCCTTCGGGCACTTCTCCGAGGCTGACATCATCGAGGACAACCCGTCACTCAGGGCACGGATGGAGATAGGCGAGGAGCTTGGGAACAGCTCTGTGAGCATCGTCGCCGATTCCACCCTGCCCTCGCAGCTGGGCTACTACAGGTACGACGACGAAGGCGTCGCCGTCCGCAGGGTCCAGCTGATGAAGGCCGGCGTCCTGGTCGGCAGGCTCCACTCCCGGGCCACCGCGGCCGCCTTCGACGAGCCTGTGTCCGGTCATGCGGTTGCGGAGGACCATCGCTACGAGCCGATAGTGAGAATGGGCACGATCTTCATCGAGCCTGGCAGGAAGAGCTTCGAGGACCTCCTGCGGGATCTCGGGAACGGCCTCTATCTGGTCGACGGCAAGGGAGGCCAGACCGCCGGAGAGAACTTCACTTTCGGGGCGCAGTACGGTTTCCTGGTGGAGAACGGCAAGCTGGGCGGGATGATCCGCGACATCAACATAATGAGGAACCTCTTCACCACGCTGAAGAGCATCGTCGGAGTCTCGGACGCTTTCCAGCTGTCCGAGCGGGGAGGGTGCGGCAAGGGCCAGACCAACATCAAGTCGAGCCTGGGCGGGCCGCATGTCCTCGTCACGGACATGGTCGTCGGGGGGGTCTGAGATGGAGAAACTGCTCCAGGCCGCGATGGAGTCCGCCGACAGCGCAGAGGTGTTCTTCACCGAGAGCGAGTACTCCAGCCTGTCGACGAGGAATGGCATCGTGACCGAGGTGGGCACCACCATGCAGTCGGGCTATGCCCTGAGGGTGCTCAAGGGCGGCAAGCTGGGAACGGCCTACACGAAGAACCTCCTGGACCGATCCGATCTGGTGAAGAACGCCTTGTCCTCGCTGGAAGGAGAGGTCGAAGCGGGATTCAGCTTCCCGGAGCCGGCCGAGGTCAGGGAGATGCAGAAATACTCCCCCTCGGTGGAGTCGCTCGGCTTCCCGGATCTTTTCGATGCATGCAGGGAACTGCTGGACTTCTTCCGGAACCGGACAGAGGGGCAGGTCGACGCCGGGAGTGCGTTCGGCAGGTCTTCCAGCAGGATCATCAACTCCAACGGACTCGACCTGTCCGACAGGTCGAGCGTCTTCACCGGGTCGGCCCAGGTCCTGTTCCCGAATACCGAGTCCGGGATCTACGAGACCTTCAGCTTCCGTGAGAGGAAGCCATTCCCGAAGGAGAGCCTCGAGAGGCAGCTGTCGCTGTACACACGTGGCCTTCCGGAAGTCGACATCCAGACCGGGCGCATGAAGGTCATGTTCCTGCCCTTCTCCATGTACACGCTCACATGGCGCCTCTCCGCCGCTGCCAGCGGAAGGTCCTTCGTGAAGGGGACGACACCGCTCCTCGGGAAGGTGGGCCAGAAGGTCCTGTCTGAGAACTTCACCTGGTACGACGACCCCCTCGATCCCGACTCCGTCGGCGGGGCCACACCGTTCGATGACGAGGGCATCCCCACGAAGCGCACCGCCATCATAGTGAACGGTGTCTTCAAGACCATCTTCGTGAACCTGGACTGCGCCTCCCAGCTGAATCTGGCGCCGACGGGACACGGATATCGAGGGGGCGGCATGTGGGGCGGGAACCCGATAGTGAACCCGCCACAGCCTGGCCTGTCTGCACCCGGTTTCGCTCCCGGCGAGGCGAGCTTCGACTCGATGGTCGAGGGAATGGACAGGGGGATCATCCTGTTCGGCGTCCTGGGGGCCCACTCCGGGAACATCATAAACGGCGACTTCTCGGTCGGGATGAACCCGGGCCTCTACGTGGAGAGGGGCAGGATCGTCGGGCGGGTGCGGGACGGGATGGTCGCGGGCAATGCGTGGGATGTTCTGAACCGCGTCGAGGCGGTGCAGAACGGACCGTACAATCCCTTCGGGTACTTCAGGTACCCCTGTGTCCTGCTCGATGGGGTGAGTGTCTCGGCGAGGGGCTGAAGACGGCTGCGCCAATCTGACGCAAGGGAGCCCGGCCTCCTGCGTCCGGCGTCCGGAGGCCCGGATGGTCCGCGCCCCGAGCCCAGGCGCCCCAGCAGGGCTGGCCTTACGGGATTCCCAAGTACTGCTTGCGTAAGCTTCCCCATCAGGAGTACACCTGAGAGGGTGACACTTCCCTGGTGATTCTCTCGCGATAGACTGCCGGTGGCAAGCCGCCAAGGGCGTCGTGAGGACGCCGCTCGTTGTAGCTCTCCATCCACTCGTACGTGATCTCCCGCACTTCCTCAAGGCTCTCGAAGAGATAAGCATCCAGGACCTCCTCCCGATAGGTCCTGTTGAAGCGCTCGATGAAGGCGTTCTGGTTCGGCTTCCCCGGCTGGATGTACCTGATCTCGATCCCATTCTCCTCGCACCAGCCTACAAAGACCTCGCTCAAGAGCTCCGGCCCGTTGTCGCACCGGATGGCCTTCGGCAGCCTCCTCCATGACCCGAGCCTCTCCAGCACCTGCACCACACGCTCCCCTGGGAGGGACGTGTCGATCTCGATGTCCAGCACTTCGCGGACGCCTTCGTCCAGGACGTTGAGCGTCCTGAAGCGTCTCCCGACGTACAGAGCGTCGTGCATGAAGTCCAGAGACCAGATCTCGTTCGGGATGCCCGGCGCCTCCATGGGCTGCGGCTCCCTCGTAGGCACCCGCTTCTTAGTCTTCCGCCGCAGGTTGAGCCCAAGATCCCGGTACACCCGATGCACCTTCTTGTGATTCCAGCCACGGCCGTCCAGCCGCAGCCTCCGGTAGCACTTCCAGAAGCCCCAGCGGTTGTGCTCCTCCACGATCGTCTGCAACGCCTCGATCACTTCCCGGTCTCTCTCCAGCCTGTCCGATCGCTCACGATACCAGGCCGTCCTGGATAGCCCTACGGCCTCGCACGACCTCGCAACGGCCATCCCGCGTTCCGCCACCAGATAGGCCGCTGCATCCAGCCTCTCCGGTGGCGTCAGAGCTTTTTTGAGATGAGGTCCTTCAGAGCATCGTTCTCGAGGCTCAGATCCGAATACATCCGCTTCAGCCGGCTGTTCTCCGCCTCGAGCTCCTTCATGCGCCTCAGCTCTGGCACGCCCATCCCGCCATACTTCTTCTTCCAGCGATAGAACGTGTTGCAGGCAACGCCATTCTTCCGGCACACCTCGACCACGGGCACACCTGCGTCAGCCTCCCGCAGGATAGCGACGATCTGCGTCTCCGTGAACCTCGATTGCTTCATCTCAACCTCCTGGCTCGTCAGGAGGTGTCACTCTAACAAGTGTGGCTCAAACGGGGAAGCTTACGCTTGCTCTTGCAGCAGCGTTAGGCCCGGCACGGCAGACTCGCGGCCGCCGGCCTGCCCGCGGCAGACTCTGGCATTCTCCTTGCTTCCTCTGTCAGTGCACCAGGGAGAAGGTGCAGAAGCGGAGAAAGGAGACAGCCAAATGGCAAACCTTCCGGAGAAGAGAAGGGAAAGGTATCTCAGCCCGCTGGACTGGGCCAGCTACACGATGAACCACATGCTCGAGGACTTCCTGCCGGGCATGGCGACCGGGTTCGACTGGGCCCCGGCCATAGACGTGGTCGAAACCAAGGACACCATCGAGATCCGGGGCGAGCTGCCGGGCCTGAGTCGTGACGACATAGACATCCAGGTCGCCAACGGCATCCTCACCATAAAGGGCGAGAAGAAGGAAGTCGTCGAGGAGAAGGAGAAGCGCTTCCATCACCGCGAGATGCGCTATGGGACATTCGTGCGTTCCGTGGCTCTCCCGGTCGACGTGAAGGCCGACGAGGCGAAGGCCTCGTTCAAGGATGGCGTTCTGACGATCACCCTCCCCAAGGAGGAGAAGGCCATCCACAAGAAGATCCAGATCCAGGGCTGATACCGGTACGATCCCCGCGGAAGGGCCGGCCTCCGGGCCGGCCCGCTGCATTGTCCGAGGGCTGGAGGCTGCAGGCTGAAGGCCGTAGGCCGCGGCAAGTCCGAAGTTCCATGTCTGAAGGCAGGCCGAGGAGAGGAAGGGCTCCGTCCTGCTCCCCTGGACCTCAGACTTCAGACTTCAGACCTCGGACTTCAGACATTGGACTCCAGTCCCCAGTCTTCTCATGGGCCTGTGGCCCCCGTATCGCATATTCCCCTGACGCGGAGGGAGGCTGTGATGACCATCGCGGAGCTTGCGAAGAAGGCCAGGAGCGTTCGCCGATTCGACACTTCGAGGGAAGTCTCGCGCGAGCTCCTGCTCGGGCTCGTGGACGCGGCGAGGCTGGCTCCCTGCGGGGCCAATCTCCAGGAGCTCCGCTACTCGGTCATCGACGACGAGGGCAGACGCGATGCTCTGTTCCCTCTGCTTCGCTGGGCCGCATACCTGAGGGACTGGGAGGGGCCCGCCCCGGCAGAGCGCCCTGCATCGTACATAGTGATCCACTCCCCTGCGTCGGAGAGGCCGTTCACGAGGATCGACGCCGGGATTGCCGCAGGATACGCAAGTCTCGCGGCCAGGGAATCGGGCCTGGGATGCTGCATCATCCTGAGCTTCGATCGGGAGGCGGCCTCGGCCGTGATCGGATCTCCGCCGGAGACCCCTCCTCTCCTCGTGCTGGCACTGGGATATCCGGGCGAGGAAGTAGTTCTCGAGACCCTCGAACCCGGGGGGAGCGTCGAATACTGGCGCGACCCGGAAGGCCGTCATCATGTTCCCAAGCGTCGGCTGCAGAGCGTGCTGATCAGGGCTGACGAGTCTCCGGGAGCCGGGAAGGGTACCCCGCCGGACGGTGCCTGATCCGCGGAGCGGCTGGCAGCGACGCACCGCCCTATCCTGATTGGAGCCCAGGATGCAGACCTCTGAGATGATGAGCGAACGCCGTCGCAGGCTTCTCGAGATGCTTCCCACCGCTTCGATCGCCGTTGTCCCGCCGGCAAGCGCGAAGCGCTCGAGCGCTGATGCCTCGCACAGATACTCGCCAAGCCGCAATCTATTCTATCTCACTGGCATGCGTCAGGAGAACACCTGGCTGATCATGTACCGGGACCCTTCCGGCGGGACGGGGGAGATTCTCTTCATCGACCCGTTCGATCCCGAGTACGAGAAGTGGTTCGGTCGCCGTCTCACGCGCGAGGAAGCCTCTGCGATCTCGGGCGTGGGCGATGTCAGGACCGACGAGGGCATCCGTGGGGCTATCGAGAGGCTCGTGGCAAGGCAGTTCATCAGGACCGTGCATGTCGACTATCCCCTTGCAGGCCTTGGGAATCGTCCGGGCTCCAGGCAGCTGTTCGCCCTCGAAGCGAGGGATGCCATGCCTCACCTGGAGCACAGGCGGCTTTCCGGACTCATCCACAGGATGAGGATGGTCAAGGACGAATACGAGATAGCGGCCATCAGGCACTCGGTAGCCCTGACCGGCGAGGCCTTCCGGGCGGCCCTCTCGGCCCTTCGTCCCGGCGCGAGGGAGTACGAGATCGAGGCGGAGATCGTGCGCAGCTACATGCGCGCCGGAGGCTCCGAGGCCTTCCCCTCCATTCTGGCAGGCGGTCCGAGGGCGACCTGTCTCCACTACGTCGAGAACGAGCAGGTCCTGGAGGACGGTTGGCTCCTGCTCATGGACTTCGGCGCCGAGAGCGACCTGTACAACGCCGACATCACGAGGACGGTGCCCGTGGGCGGCAGGTTCACGGAGAGGCAGAGGAAGCTCGTCGAACTGGTGCTGGAAGTCCAGGCCGAGGCGGTCCGGCTTCTGAAGCCCGGCCTCCTGCTCTCAGACTGGAACAAGGCCTTCAACGAGTTCCATGCGCGCCGGCTCGTCGAGGAGGGCGTCATCGCCGAGCCCCTCCAGCTGGAGTCCGTCTACTACCACCGTGTGGGTCATCACCTCGGCCTGGACACCCATGACGAAGCCGTGCTGGACACCCCGGTCGGCCCCGGGATGGTGGTGACCGTCGAACCCGGGCTCTACATGGCGGCCGAGGGAGTCGGGATACGCATCGAGGACGACGTGCTCGTGGGCGAGGACGGCAACACCATTCTTTCCTCCGAGATACCCAGAACTCCCGACGAGATAGAAGCCCTGATGCGGCCCTGAATGGCCTCCTCCGACGCGGAACTGCTGGATCTGGCATGGTCGGAAGCTGCTCTTGCCTCGTCCGAAGGCGAGGTTCCCGTCGGTGCGGTCCTCCTGACGGCCTCGGGGAGACTGCTGAGGAACCACAACAGGACTTGCCGCCTGGGCGTGCCTTGGGCCCACGCCGAGCATCTGGTGATCGCCTCGGCATGTACGGAGACAGGAGACTGGAGGCTGGAAGGCTCGGTACTCGTCTCGACGCTGGAGCCCTGCCTGATGTGCGCCGGCCTCGCCATCCTGGCCCGCGTGGGGCGAATTGCATACGGCGCCGGTGACATCCGCTTCGGGGCCCTCGGGTCCGTGACCGACATCCGTGCGATGAAGGGCCTCAACCACTATCCGGAGATCGCCGGCCCCCTCGATCCCGAACGTTGCGGCGGGCTGATCAGGGACTTCTTCAGGGATGTGAGAAGGGAAGGCTGTAGGCTGTAGGGACTAGGCGGCAGGCTGTTCGATTGCAGCGGCTTCAGACTTCGGACTTCGGACAATGGACTGGAGAGTGGGGACTCGCTGCAGGACAAAGCCCGCCCCGGACTACAGCCCCTTCAGCCTACAGCCTATAGGAACAGACTGCTCAGGCTCTGGCCCGTGTGGATCCTCTCCATCGCTGCCGCAAAGACCGGGGCGACCGAGACGCTCTCGATCTTGTCCACTGGTGCGCCGGCGACCTTCTCCGCGGCCTCGGCGTCGAACTCGATCGTATCGGTTATGTAGAGCCTCGTCAGAGGGCTCTCCTCGATCAGCTTGACCGCCTGCCCCGACAGCACCCCGTGCGTCACGAAGGCATAGATCTCCTTCGCCCCCCGCGCCGCGGCCGTCCGGGCGGAAAGAACCAGGCTCTTGCCGGACAGTATCTCGTCGTCGCACATGACGACTGTCCGGTCTGACAGGTCGTCGACGCCCTCGACAGTTCGCACGTGGGGATTCTCGTTGTCGTCGAGGCGCATCTTCTTCACATATCCGGTGACCACGTCGGGAGTGCCGCCCGCCTCCTTGATCGAGCGCGCCGTGTGGACCGCCAGGGCGTCGTTCTCCAGTATGCTCCCCGAGTCCGGCGCCACGAAGGCCAGCTTCTCCCTCTGCAGTTCCAGGATCTTCGCCATGAAGGGGCCGCGGGCATAGAGCTGATCGACAGGGATGTTGCTGAATCCCTGGCTCTGTGGGCAGTGAAGGGTCATGGTCAGCACCCTGTGGGCGCGCACCGACTCCAGCATGTCGAAGACCATCTTGGCGGTTATGGCTATCCTCGGCTTGTCCTTCTTGTCGCTCCGGGCGTAGGGGAAGTACGGGGTCACCGCGGTTATGCGGCCCGCGCTGTCCTTGATCGCGTAGATCATCTGCAGCAACTCGAGGACATCGCCCGAGACGGTACGGTAGGCGTCCAGCTTGTCCTGGAAGATGCTCCGCTCACCCGACTGGATGACGAACACGTCCTTCTCGCGTACGGTCCTGCCCACGAAGTTCACCATGAGGTTCCCGTTCGAGAACTGTATGAACTCGAGTGGTTCGGGCTCGACGCCGAGGATCTCGCAGATCCTCCTGCCGAGCGTGCCGCACGAGCGGCCGTGGCAGATGGCTATGCTCCCGTACATCAGCCCCTCCCGGATCGGTCGAAAGAAGACAGCCAGATGTGCGCTCCAATATCGCACGATGCCGCCAAAGGCGGAAGTGGGACTTTCGCTTGACTTATCGGCAGGGGTTGTGTTGATTCGACAGGCTGGTCGGAGTCCCGTGCTGGCCCCGGGTTTGCGCCGGACCGGGACGGTCTTTTCGGAGAACCCGAGATGGAGACTTCCCCTATGGAAACAAGGAAGATCCGAGTGCTGATCGCCAAGCCGGGCCTCGACGGCCATGACAGAGGGGCAAAGTACATCGCCCGCGCACTGCGCGACGCAGGCATGGAGGTCATCTACACCGGAATACGGCAAAGCCCCGAGGCCATAGCGAATGCGGCCATTCAGGAGGATGTGGACTTCGTCGGCCTGTCGCTCCTCTCCGGCGCGCACAATCACCTCTTCCCCGAGGTCGCGAGGCAGCTTGCCGCCAGGAACGCCACCGGCATAGTCCTCTTCGGCGGCGGAGTGATCCCGGAGGAGGACATCCCAGGCCTCGAGGAGGCTGGATTCAAGGCCATCTTCACTCCTGGCACACCGGCCTCAGTGGTCATCGAGTTCGTCAGGGATCAGTTCGCGGCAGGCGACCGGGATCCGAACCAGCCCTGACGCGCTGATGGGAAACCCGGACCGGGAGACTGGAAGGCTTGCCGCCCTCGTCCGCGGGGGCGATTCGGGAGCGGTGGCGAGAGCTCTGTCAGTAGTGGAGGACGAGGGCCCGGGAGCATCCGGACTGCTTCACGAGCTGTACGATGCTGCGCGCGCCTGGAAGACCGTGGGGGTCACCGGGCCTCCCGGGGCCGGCAAGAGCACCCTGGTCGACCGCCTCATCGGTCACTGGCGCTCCGAGGGCAGGAGAGTCGGGGTGCTCGCGGTGGATCCCACCTCGCCGTTTTCGGGAGGCGCCCTCCTCGGGGACAGGCTGAGGATGCAGGACCACGCGTGCGATGCCGGCGTCTTCATACGCAGCATGGGGAGCAGGGGGCATGTCGGGGGGCTCTCGGGGGCCACTTCGGCGGCGGCGCAGGTGCTCGGTGCGGCCGGCTTCGACCCCGTCGTGGTGGAGACCGTCGGGGTAGGCCAGGGCGAGGTCGAGGTCGCAGGACTGGCTGACGTGACGCTCCTCGTCCTGGTCCCGGGACTCGGGGATGACGTCCAGGTGATGAAGGCCGGCATCATGGAGATCGGTGACGTGATAGCGCTGAACAAGTCCGACAGGCCCGGGATCGATCAGCTGGAGAACGCCGTCCGTGCGAGCATCGACCTGCTTCCTCCCGGCGCCCCGAGGCCGGCCGTCTGCAGGTGCTCGGCGGAGACCGGTGAGGGCCTCGATTGCCTATTTTCGGAGATAGGGTCCCTGCTGTGCAGCTCGTCGAGCAGCGCGGAGGCGAGGCGCGAGCGGGCCAGGGAGGATGTACTCCGCGTTGTTGAGAGCAGGGGCGTCGACATCGGGCGGAGGCTGCTCGAGAGGGTCTATGGAAGCGAGAAGGCGGTCGACATGGTCCTGGCCGGCGAGACTTCGCCCTGGAGGATAGGCGAGGAACTCGCCCTGCTGGCCTCGAAGGCCCTGGAGTGACGCAATGATTGAGAAGATCGATCACATAGGGATAGTTGTCGAGAATCTGCAGGAGGCCTCGGTATTCTATCGGGACAAGCTGGGTCTCGAGTACCTGGGGACTGAGGATGTTCCGTCGCAGAAGGTGAAAGTCGCGATGTTCAGGGTCGGGCAGTCGCGCATCGAGCTGCTGGAGCCGACCTCCCCCGACAGTCCCGTGGCCGCCTTTCTGGAGAAGAGGGGTCCCGGGATCCACCACATCGCCTATTCGGTTGCGGATGCGACAGGTGCTGTGGAGAGGCTCTCATCGAAGGGCGTCGAGATGATCGACCGGGTTCCCCGGCCCGGGGCCGGGGGAAGCCGCATCGCCTTCATTCACCCCAGGTCGAGCGGCAAGGTCCTCACGGAGATCTGCGAATATGCCCCGAGCGAAAGGGAAGGCTGCCTATGAACCCCCCCGACAAGGTCGAGAGGCTGCGGCGACTCACGGAGAAGGCCAGGGAAGGCGGCGGCCTCGAAAGGATAGACAGGCAGCACTCGCTCGGGAAGATGACGGCCAGGGAGCGCGTCGAACTCCTGCTCGACGAGGGCAGCTTCGAGGAGTTCGACATGTTCGTGACGCATCGCTGCACGAGGTTCGGGCTCGAGGGGAAGAAGATCCCGGGCGACGGAGTCGTGACGGGCTACGGGACGATAGACGGGCGGCTGGTCTACGTCTTCTCGCACGACTTCACGGTGTTCGGAGGAAGCCTGTCCGAGACCTTCGCCGAGAAGGTCATCAAGATCATGGACATGGCCGCGGCCAACGGAGCCCCCGTCATCGGACTGAACGACTCGGGCGGCGCCCGGATACAGGAGGGGATCGAGAGCCTCGCGGGCTACGGCGAGATCTTCTACAGGAATGTGATCTACTCGGGCGTGGTTCCGCAGATCTCGGTGATCCTGGGGCCGTGCGCCGGGGGTGCCGTCTACAGCCCGGCCATCACCGATTTCACGATCATGGTGGAAGGTACGAGCTACATGTTCGTGACAGGACCGAAGGTCGTGAAGGCGGTCACGGGCGAGGAAGTGACCGTGGACCAGCTCGGAGGTCCTCACATCCATGCAACGCGCAGCGGAGTGGCAAGCATCATCTGCAGGAACGAGCAGGACGCGATGATGCTCGTCCGCAAGCTGGTGAGCTACATTCCGCAGAACAACATGGAGGACCCTGTCGGGATCCCTGTCACGGATCCCGCGGACAGGGCCGAGGAGTGGCTCGACAGCTACATCCCGGAGAATCCCAACAAGCCCTACGAGATGCGCAGGATCATCGAAGCCCTGGCGGACGGGGGGGAGTTCCTGGAGATCCAGCGCATGTTCTCCCCGAACATCATCATCGGCTTCGCCCGGATGAACGGAAAGCCCGTCGGCGTGGTGGCCAACCAGCCTTCCTACCTGGCCGGGGTCCTCGACAACGAGTCGTCGATCAAGGGTGCGAGGTTCGTGAGGTTCTGCGATGCCTTCAACATCCCTCTCGTCACGCTGGTGGACGTCCCCGGCTTCATGCCGGGCACGAGGCAGGAGTACGCAGGCATAATCCGAAACGGGGCCAAGCTGCTCTATGCCTTCGCCGAGGCAACCGTGCCGAAGGTCACCGTGATCATCCGGAAGGCGTACGGGGGAGCCTACGACGTCATGAGCTCGAAGCACCTTCGCTCCGATGTGAACTATGCGTGGCCCAGCGCGGAGATTGCGGTCATGGGGCCGGAAGGAGCCGTCGAGATCATTTTCGGTCGCGAGCTCGAGCAGGCCGCAGACCACGGAAAGCGCAAGGCGGAGCTCGTCGAGGACTACAAAGAGCACTTCGCGAACCCGTACAGCGCCGCCGAGCGGGGCTATGTCGACGATGTGATAGTCCCTTCGACCACCCGCTTCCGCGTGATCCGCGCTCTCGAGATGCTGTCAGGAAAGAGGCAGACACTGCCCTCCCGCAAGCACGGGAACATCCCGCTGTGAGCGCGGCTCTTCTGCTTGTCCCGGTCCAGGGCTCCGCTGCGCCGGCGGCTGCCCCGCCCGGCCTCGGTCTCCTCGGGATGGCGGTCCTGGTGGTCATCCTGGTCGGCCTTGCCCTGGCTCTGCCGAGATATCGCCGCACCTCGCGGGGGGTCCTTCCCGAGTCGGAGGGATCCGCATCCTGGCCGACCGAAGAGGAGGTCCTCGCTGCAGTCTGTGCGATCCACTCCGCCTTTGCGCATCTCGAGCAGATGGAGCATATCCAGATGACCATGCGGATGTACGAGAAGCCGTACAGGCCCTGGAGGCTCACGGGCCGCGCCGAGTTCCTGATCGGCAGGCACTCCGTGCAGAATCGAACCAGGAACAGGAGCAGGTAGCGATGCCTGACTACAAGGTGACAGTCAACGGGAAGCCATACGATGTGAACATCGGCCGCATCTCGGACGAGCATGTGGAGGTCACGGTCAACGGCAGGAGCTTCACGGTGGAGATCGAGAGCCCGCAGAGGGCTGTCTCCAAGACGCCCCGCATAGAGAACAGGCCGCATGTGGTCAGTGCTGCCGAGAGCCCCGACAAGACCTCGCCGCCGGACAAGGTCGCCAGCATGGGCAAGGGCGACATCCTTGCACCGCTGCCGGGCCTGATGCTGAAGGTACTGGTCAAGAAGGGCGATACTGTCTCGCGCGGGCAGACGGTGGCAGTCATGGAGGCCATGAAGATGGAGAACGAGATAGAGGCACCGGTCTCCGGCATCGTGTCGGAGGTTGCCGTCAGCCCTGGTGAGAACGTGCTGGAGAACACGCTCATCATGAAGATCGGCGGCTGATGCCCGGCCTCCGCATCAGGGGCTACGACTTCCTCGTCACCGGTGGGGCCGGCTTCATCGGCTCCCATCTCTGCGAGAGGCTGCTGGGTGACGGCAGGAGCGTACTGGTGGTCGACGATCTGTCGACGGGCAATCTCGCCAACCTGGAGAAGTGCGTTCAGAACCCTGACTTCAGCTACACAATCGGGTCCGTGTGCGACGAGTCCCTCGTCTCGGAGGCGGTCGACCTCTGCGGGACCGTGATCCACCTGGCCGCCGCAGTCGGTGTGGAGACCATCATCAGGCGGCCCGTCGAGACCATCGAGGTGAACGTCCGTGGAACCGAGAACGTGCTGAGGGCCTCCAGCAAGAAGCTGCGGCGGGTCTTCATCGCCTCGACATCCGAGGTCTATGGCAAGGGGGAGTCCGTGCCGTTCGTGGAGGACGGCGACATAGTACTGGGCGCAACGAGCAGGAGCCGTTGGAGCTACGCCTGCTCCAAGGCCATCGATGAGTTCCTCGCGCTGGCCTACTGGAAGGACCGGGAGCTGCCCGTGACCATCGGCAGGCTGTTCAACACGGTCGGCCCGCGCCAGTCCGGCGCCTACGGGATGGTCCTTCCCAGGCTTGTCTCGCAGGCCCTCTCCGGGAAGCCGATGACGGTGTACGGAAGCGGTTCCCAGAGCAGGTGCTTCAGCCTTGTCGACGAGGTCGTCTCCTGCATGCTGGCCCTCATCGGCAGCGCCGACTCGACTGGTCTGGCGGTCAACATAGGCTCGACCGAGGAGATAACCATCCTCGACCTTGCCAGGAAGGTCAGGGAACGCACGGGATCGAGCTCCGAGATAGTGCTGATCCCTTATGACGAGGCCTATCCCAAGGACTTCGAGGACATGCAGAGGCGCATACCCGACGTGTCGAGGCTGCTCGAGCTGATCGGATTCGCCCCCCGGGCCGGGATCGACGAGATCCTCGACCGGATCCTCGCCTCGACCCCGCCGGAGGCATGAGGGTCTCTCCGGGGGCTCCGGGCCCTTCGCAGCTCGCGAGGCTCGCGATGGATCTGCGGAAGCCAGAGGGAGTGAGAGAGCACTCCGCCTTCCTGGTGGAGGGGAGGCGCTTCGTCAGGGACGTGCTGGCGCGGGCTCCCGGATCGATCATCGGCCTCCTTGCGTCGGAATCGGCATCCCGGGAAGGCCTCCCTGATTCGCCGCTTCCCTTCTCCATCGTGCCCGACCGGTTGCTCGGGCGCATCTCCGATACCGTGACATCGCAGGGCATCCTGGCGGTCTGCCGTCTACCGGATGACAGGTGGAGGGAGTTCGAGGCTCCCGAGGGGAGATGTCTCGTGCCTGTTCTCGACGGCGCGGCCGATCCGGGGAATGCAGGAACACTCATCCGCACTGCTGCGGCCTTCGGGTGCCCGGCGGTCTTCCTCACGCCAGGGAGTTGCGAGGCTTTCTCTCCGAAGGTCACCCGGGCATCGGCCGGCGCGAACGCCTTCATCCCGATACACCAGAGGGCGGAGCCGGGAGAGCTCGCGGGGCTCCTGCGGAGCCAGGGATTCCGGATCCTCGCTGCCGAGGCGGGCGGGGGCGCCCTGGCGGCTCTTCCTGCAGCGCCCCGCGTGGCCCTCGTGATAGGATCGGAGTCCTTCGGCATCTCTCCACTGATGCTGGCGCTGTGCGACGGGACGGTCTCGATACCGATGCCGGGCGGCATGGAGTCCCTCAACGCCGCGGTGGCTGGATCGATTCTCATGTACTGCGTGAAGGAGTCCATGGTCCGGGGATAGGGGACCGGGCGGCCGCCCCGAAGGGCGGCGCTCTCCAGCGTCTTCGCGCCTTTGACATCATCCGTCCGGGAACAGATTGTTGACTCATTGCGTTCTATCTTCGTTCCCCCCCATCCCTAGGAAAGGAGCCCTGGCATGTACGATGCATCGAGAGTGCTTGTTCTGCTCCTGGCTCTTGCGGGCTTCGCGACGGCCGGCGAGATCACGGTCGACTTCGACATGCCCGGAAGCGGCTATCAGATGACTGCTTTCGAGGGCGGCGACTACGTCTACTGGCCCGACGGAGTCTCCTGCATGGACGAGGGCAGACCGGACCTGCCCGGTACCTCGTTCTGCTTCGTCATCCCGCAGGGGACGACCGTCACCTCCGCCGACGTCGAGATCCTCGGCGAGTCGGCCGTCGACGGCTCGTACGACATCCTGCCGGTCAGAGTTGTTCCGGTCGGCGCGACTCCCGGCCCCTTCCAGAGGGACCCATCGGTCTACATGAACAACCAGTTCTTCCCCGGGAGCCCCGTCCTGGACATCCGCAACGGCAACCGCACGGGCTTCAGGCTTGCCAGTGTCGATTTCACCCCGTTCCGGTACGATCCGGTTTCCGGGGAGCTGCAGGTGATCACCTCGGCGCACATCACCCTCACCTATGAAGACGACCCTTCCGTTCCGCGGCTCGCCCTCACATCCGCCCAGATCGACCACGCCCAGCAGATCCTGGCGAACATCGTCCGCAACCCCGAGAGCCTCTCATCCTGCAGGCCGGCACGGAGGGAGGGCGGTACCGACTGGGCGAGCTGGGTCGCAATCGGCTCGTCTGCCCAGCAGTCCGTCATCCAGCCTCTCGTCGATCATCGGAACGCCACCGGCATGTCGGCCGAGTACGTGACCACCGAGTCGATCTACTCGACCTACTCCGGCTACGACACGCAGGAGAAGATCAGGAACTACCTAGTGGACGCCTTCAACAACCACGGGCTCATGTACGCCCTGATAATCGGCGACTGGGGTTCCACCCAGCGCATCTCCAGCCTGTACGCCGGCGGGATGACCCTCAACGAGACCGCCGATCTCTACTACAGCGATCTCGACGGGACATGGGACGGGGATGGTGACCACCTGTACGGCGAGAACACCGACGGCCTCGACTACTATTCCGACATCTCGGTGGGCAGGTTCAGCAGCAACGTGAACGGCCAGCTCACCACGATGGTCGACAAGACCATCCTCTACGAGACCGCGAGCGAGTCCGGCGCGTGGCGCACGAGCGCACTGCTCTGCGGCGCGGCCCTGTGGCCCGAGTACGGGTACTACGGGAGCTTCGTCTGCGATTCGATCAGCAAGTACATCCCGCCTTCCTGGACTCAGTACAAGCTCTACGAGACGCCAGGAGGCTATCACCCGACGAACCAGATCGACATCATCAACTCGGGCGTCAGCTATGTGAGCCCTCAGGGGCATGGCTACTCGTCGGGGATCTACTGGTACAACAACCCTACCAACATGATCACCAACTCCAACTACACGAGCATGACCAACTGGGGCAAGTTCCCCGTCTTCCACTCCATCGCCTGCCTCGCCGGCCAGCTGTCCGTCAACGGCTGCATCGCCGAGCGGCTGATGTTCTGGACGAACGGCGGGGCCGTGGCCGTGATGTTCAACTCCAACGACGGCTTCGGCGCTCCACCGAGCATGGGTCCCTCGGAGTTCCTGGAAGTGCACTTCGCCCGCCAGCTCTGGCAGTACGACATCCCCCGGCTGGGCGACACGCAGGCCGCCGCCAAGGACGCATTCCAGGCCGGTCCGGGAATGTCGATGAAGAACTGGGTTCTGCAGGAGAACAACATGCTCGGCGACCCGGCGGCTCTGTTCATCGAGTATCAGACGGGCATCGAGGGCGGCGACACTCCCGGCGCGATCTCCTCGCCGATGCTCAGTCCGGCCTGGCCGAACCCGACCTCGGGTGCCTTCTCGATCTCCTGGGCGCTTCCCTCTCCAGCCCCTGTGTCGCTGGGCGTCTTTGACGAGGCGGGCAGGCTCGTCCGTTCCGTCAGCCAGCCCACGGCGCAGGCCATGGGGACGGTTGCCTTCGACGGGCTCGACTCTTCGGGCTCGCCTCTGAGCCCGGGCCTCTACTTCGTCAGGCTCTCGTCCGGAGCCGGCACGGCCGGCGCGAGCGTGGTGGTCCTCGCAAGGTAGGACCTTCGGAGCGGCCAGCGAAGCGGGAGCCGGTCTGCCGGCTCCCGCGATGCTTTCCCGGAACGCAGGGGTCTAGCTGCCGATCCCCCTCCAGGCGGCGAGGATGGCCCGGTGAGCTCCGATCCTCTCGAGGAAGGACTTCCGCAGAGCCGGATCCGTGAGCCTTGCCGCGCTCTCCTCCAGTCCTTCCTGTGCCTGCCTGACATGCATCCTGTACCGGGCCTCCAGCTGTCTCCGCCGGTCGTCGCTCTCCAGGAAGAGGAGGCTCAGTCTCCTGCATGCCTGTGCTATCATCAGGTGCCTGGATGGCGCATCGTACACCATCGGACTGATGGACCTCTCCGCCTGGTCGATCAGCAGCATCGAACGCTGGATGTTCGCAGGCGTCGGACTGGAGTCGACCAGGACCCCGGCGAGCAGGGCCGATGCCTCCGCTCTGGAAGCCTCGTCGCCCGTGCGCTCCAGGATGTCCAGCGCCGCATCGAGGTAGCCGATCGCCGCCTCCGGTCTCCCCATCATCGACAGGACCTGTCCCAGGAGGCTCATCGCGTCGCCCTCGCCTTCGGTGTCCCCCACCTCGCGGCTTATCTCGAGCGCCTTCTCGAAGAGGGCGCACGCCTCGGCTTCCCGCTCCTCCTCCAGCCTGATCCTCCCCAGATTGGACAGGGCGAGGCTCTCGACGACCCTGTCGCCGATGCCGGAAGCCATGTCGAGAGCCTCATCGAAGTAGCCGGCGGCTTCTTCCTTCAGTCCGAGCCTGAAGACGGCCGTTCCCACATTGTTGAGGGACTTGCACTGCCCGGGCCTGTCGCCGAGGTCGCGGCTCAGCTTGAGGCTCTTCTTCGCCAGATCCAGCGAATCCTCGAGGTCTCCGTGCCTGAACCGGGCTATCCCCATCAGGCGCAGGACATCGGACTGCCCGTCGAAGTCCTCGATGGACACGAGGATCTCGTACGACTTCTGGTAGTACTCCAGGGCCTGCTCGACTTCGCCCAGCGCGTTGCTGGACAGCCCGATGTTGCAGAGGGTCCTTGCCTGCAGCGGTGCCGCATCGATCTCGCGGGAGATCTGCAGCGACTGCTGGAGGTAGTGCAGTGCGCCCCTGAAATCGCCCGTGCTGTTGCCCATCAATCCGAGATTGTTCAGGGCCCGGGCCTCGCCGTCGCGGTCGCCGAGCGACCTGGCGAGCCGGAGGACCTGCCTGAAGGTGGCCTGAGCCTGCTTGAGGTTCGACGACATCCATTGAGAGATCCCGTTGGCGTTCATCGCCATCAGCTTCCCGGCAAGGTCGCCCTTGTCCGATGCTATCTGCGCGGCGTCTTCGAAGATGAGCCTGGACCTCTCCAGGTCTCCCACCTCGCGCCATGTGGTCCCGAGCATCACTCGCGCCATCACGAGCCCTGGATCGAGCGCGAGGGCCTGCTCGAACCTCAGGCGGGCCTTCTCCAGGTCGGCTTCCGTCCTCTTTCTCCGGAAGATGTGCCTGCCCTGGAGGTAGAGGTCGTAAGCCTCCGCTGCGGCCGTGGGCGACGAGGTGATCCCCGGGTAGCTCGAAGGCTGTCTCCCCAGGGCCTTGAGTATCCCGTCGGCCAGCTTTCCCTTCAGCGCGGGCAGATCGAACCAGTCATCGTCCCAGTTGTCCGCCCAGACGAGCTGGGAGCCCCTCACCGAGTACAGCTCCACCGAGAGATGGAAGACACTGCCGGTCTTGGCGAGGGCACCCTTGACCACATAGGCGACGGAGAGCCTCCTGCCGGCCTCGATCGCCGATCCCGTCGTATCCATCGCCCTGAGCGCATCGCTGAGCGGAGCCACGCTTATTCGCCCCGCACGGGCCAGGTCCGTCACGAGGTCGGCCGTGATGCCGTAGGCATAGAACGAATCCGCCTGATCACCCAGATTCTCGAGAAGCATGACCGCGACCGAGGGAACGATGTCGTTCATCGCCTCGACGCCTTCTACCGCCGTCCCGCCGGTCACGGGCAGAGGGCGCGAACGAGTGCCGGTCAGGTCGTAGGCCTCGACGAGCCGGCCAAGGCCCTTCAGCTTGCACAGGCCGAGGGGCTTCACACCGGGCTTCCTTCCCGCGCACCGGCCGAGCAGCTCGCCTGATACGCAGACCCCGCCCGGGGCGGCGATCTCCTCCAGACGGGACGCGATGTTCACCGTGTCACCAAAGACGTCCTCGTCCTCGAGCAGGACCTCACCCCAGTGAATCCCCACCCTGACGCGGAAGTCCGCGCTGCGGAGCGCATCCTGCAGTCCTCGCGCACTCCGGACCGCCGAGACTGCCGAGGGGAAGACGCTCAGGGTCCCGTCACCCATCTCCTTGATCAGCGAGCCCCCATGGAGGACCAGCTGGCCGCTCAGGGCCCTGCGCTGGAGGTCGATGCATGCGAGCGCATCCTCCTCGTCCTTCTCCATGCGCGGCGTGAAGCCGGCGATGTCCGTGAACATCACCGCAAGAGGCTCTCTCTTGGGATCGTGCAAGCAGTCCCTTCTCCCGGGGCTGAACCCGGCTCGGATGGCGGAAGACAACGCGGGCACGGCCCGGCGGTAGCTTCCGCCGGGGCGACCTCTGCGACCACCTGGCTATGTTACCGCCATACCGGCAGTGGGACAAGGAGGTTGACCGATGGATCTTCCGTTGTCTTCCGGCCTGGCTGTTCTGCTCGCAGCGGCCGCGATGCAGGCTGATGCGGCAGGAGGTCCGGGGCCCGTCGAGGTGATCCCGATGAGGATGGTCCTGTACGGCGGGGACGAGACCGTGGAGATGCAGTGGCCCGTGGTGGCCGGAGGCGCGGCAGATGCCGCGTTGATTGCCATGAACCAGGTCATGTCCTGGAGAAACGTCACCGGAGAGCCATTCGAGCAGACGATGGCGACCTGGGCGGAGACCCGGAGGGGATTCTGCGGTGCCGACTTCGTCGTGAACTATAACCGGGACGGGATACTCGACATAACGATCACGGTGGACTTCGTCGGAGCCTATCCGAGCACCTTCGAGCACTGGTTCAACTTCGATGTCCGCACGGGGGACGGTCTGCTGCCGGCGGAGATCTTCCTGCCGGAGTCCAGCGCTGTGCTGGTCGGGGTCCTCGACTCTCTGCTGCACGACAGGGTTCTGACTGCGGTGGAGGAGAACTGCACGGGCCCGGAAGGGCTGTCGCCCGGCGTCTATGACGATCCGCACTTCACCGAAGCGGACCTGGCCGACTTCTCGGTCATGGAGGGCGGCATGGAGTTCCACTACGACTTCGGCTTCCCCCACGCACTGCTGGCTGCCGAGCCCGATGGAGACGTGTTCCTCGACTGGGACTCGCTCAGGCCCTTCATGAATCCGGAAGGGCCTCTGGGTGCCGTCGGCCATTGATCCGGCAATCGGTGTACATTATCCTGTCCGCAGGAGTGCCGACCGGCTTCATGGGAAGGCGGAGGGGTGAGCTCTGGAAATCCTAGCCGGGATGGCCCTGAGTCCCCGGCATCGTCCGGACGGGTAGCGATGGGCGCAGCAGCGGGTGCGTCCCTGCTCCTGCTGCAGGCTTCCGCCATCGATCCGCTCGTCATGCTGGACGTCCTCGCATCGACGAAGGTGAGGATACTGCTCGGGATCCTCCTGGCCTTCCTGCTTTCCATGGCGCTGTTCCATCGCCGCTTCCCGAGGATCTTCGAGAAGGCCGCGATGGTCCTGAGCACTTCGCTTCTGGTCATCGTCGTGCTGGAACTGGCCTCTCTCGGGATCCTGAGCTACTCGCCCGGCCTGGCGGGAGGATCCTGGTCAGGGGCCCCGGCAAGCCTCGGCCAGCCTGGCTACGCGGAGCTGGACATCGGCGGAGGCGGGAACCTCATCTACGCGCCGTTCGTCGGCTGGCATGGCCGCCCCGAATCGTCGCCCGGGACGGGAGTAGGCGCCGACGGGAACCGCCTCACTCCAGGCACGTGGTCGCGCTATCCCTTCAGGGTGTTCGTCTTCGGCGGATCCGCCATGTGGGGCCGGGGCGTCCCCGACAGCTGCACCATCGCCTCATTCCTCGAAGCCGGTCTGGACAGCATGCCGGGACGATCCGTGGAGCTGACCAACTTCGCACAGGTCGGCTGGACATCCACGCAGTCGCTCGTGAAGCTGGCTCTCGAGCTTCAGTCAGGGGACGTCCCGGACCTCGTGATCTTCTATGACGGCATCGCCGACGCCAGAGCCGCCTACGCTTCGGGCACGGCCGGACTGCAGCAGGGACTCGACACTTTCGGAGAGAGGATCCAGGGAGGCCCGCGCGTCGGGGCGGCCCCTTCGGTCGGAGACCTGGCAAGGTCGACAGGCATC
>Ga0172365_10000673_pt1 | contig 23651 bp, 22 predicted proteins | sample LakKivSesite48cm_FD_114535 | JGI IMG/M metagenome (GOLD analysis project Ga0172365, IMG submission 114535) | Sediment microbial communities from Lake Kivu, Rwanda - Sediment site 48cm | ecosystem: Environmental > Aquatic > Freshwater > Lake > Sediment | place: Rwanda: Western Province, Lake... | reverse complement strand
CCGAAGGGTTCTCCCGACCCCTTTCCGATTTGGCTTTCTACTATGAAATTTATCACAAAATTTTTAAAAAATCAAGTCAAGAAATAAAAAAAGAGGCTGATTTTATCCTCTCCCCATTTAAGGATATTAAGCATTAGAGATTACTCACTTCTTTCTCCCAGAACTACTTCAAAAATTTTTTCTTGACCATTTCTTAAAACTTTCAAATTTACTTTATCTCCAGGATTATATTTCATTATGATTTTTGCTAAAGTATTTTCGGTGGTAATTTTTTCTCCGTTAAATTCCAAAATTATATCTCCTTCTTTTAAACCTACTTTTTCAGCGGCGGAGTCAGGAAAAATGGCCGGCTCCCCACCTGCACTTTTTTGAACCCAGGCTCCGTAATCTACTGGTAAACTGTTTTCCTTTTGAATTTCTTCGGTAATCAAAACATATCTTACGCCCAAAAAAGGATAAACAATTTTCCCTAAGGTTTTCATCTGCTCAATGTCCCCTTTTGCTTTGTTAATGGGAATGGCAAAGCCAATATTTTCAGCGGCTTCGGCCATGGCAAAATTAACTCCAATCACTTCGCCTTTTAAATTTAAAAGCGGACCACCCGAATTCCCCAAATTAATAGCGGCATCGGTCTGAATGACATCTTCTAATGTCTCAATCATTCCTCCACCCGAAGCAGTGACAGTTCTTCCCAGACCAGAAATCACTCCCACCGAAACCGAATTTCGAAATTCGCCTAAAACATTACCAATGGCAATGACCGTTTGGCCAATTTGTAATTTATCAGAATCTCCCAATTTGACTGTTGGGAAAGATTTTAAATCCAATTTTCCTTCGCTATTAACTGTTTTTTCTCTTTCAATCTTCATTACTGCTAAATCTCTAATTGAATCTCTGGCCAAAACCTTGGCTGGATATTTTTTGCCATCATTGGTCAAAACAGTGTAATCGGCTTCTTTGTCTGAAACAACATGGGCATTGGTCAAAATCATTCCATCTTCGGAGACAATAAAACCAGTTCCTCCTCCAACTTCTTTTTTTTCAATTCGTTTTTGAAGGGGAACATTCTCAAAAGGAGTAAAATAATATTGTTCAACATATCCAGTAATAACAATACTAACTACTGCTGGCGAACTTTCATTAACCACCTTAATTGTTGCTTCTTCTTGGGAAGTTTGAGGGGTATAAACTGGCTCCTTTTCAATTATCTTTTCCTCTTCAATCACTTTTGGAGGCGGTACTTGAATATGTAATTTGCCCAAGAATTCATTTATCTTTGGCCAATAATAACTTGCCGAAATAAATCCGCCGATTCCACCAAAAACAAAGGAAATTAAAATTATTAAGGAAATAATAAAAACCTTACTTTTCCAAAATTTCATTTTTGGAGCTTTTAATCTCGGAAATTTGAATTCAAATTTTGACCCTCCTATCATTTTCATATTTTTTATTTTATCATTTTTCCCCAAATCGTTAAATCTGTACTTGAAAATATCTTCTTTAATTGGGCCAAAAAGGAACATATAAAGGCCAGCGAAAATATATTTTAAATAGGTCCTAATTCTTCCATCCTTTTCAAATCTCCTCGTCGAAGTTAAAATTGGTTCTGTTTCAATAAATCCAAATTTTGAAATTTTTGCCCCCTTCCTGGCGAAATCATGATCTTCTCCCAGTTTTATTTCTTCATCAAATCCCCCAATTTTTTCAAAAATTTCTTTTTTCACCAAAACGGAATTTGTGGCATGGGGCAAAAAATTTTGGGAAATCTTTGTCCAGAAATTATAAAAAAAATAGCAAATTTTGTCAAAAAAATTTCCGTCTGGATAAATTGGAAATGATGCTACTCCCAAATTTCTTTTTTCAAACTCCTCCAAAAGTTTTTCAAAAAAAATTTCTGGAAAAAAAATATTGTCAGCATCCATAAATAAAAAAATATCTCCCTTGGCTATCTTTGCTCCTTCATTTCTCCCCTTCGCTGGTAATCCCCCATTTATCACTTTGCAACCAAAATTTTTTGCAATCTCAACTGTTCTATCTTTTGATCCAGCATCAGCCACAATTATTTCATAATCAGAAAAATTTTGCTTTTTAATTTGAGAAAGCAAAATCGGCAAATATTTTTCCTCATTCAATGTTGGAATAATTATTGAGAGCATTTTAAAGTTTCTTGAAAATATAATCTTTTTCTTTCAGACCATTTAGAATTTTAGACAAAACAAGGGAAGTTTGCAAGCAATCATGAAAAAGCAAAATTGAATATGGCTTAATTTCTTCAAAAATTTTATCTGAAATTTTTCCTTTCCAATCCCTAGAATCAATATCCCAAAGAATTATTTTGTATCTATTTTTAAAAAGATAATTTTTGAGCCAGGGGGTTAAAATTCCATATGGAGGACGAAAAAGTTTTGTCTCAGTTCCCGTTATTTCTTTAATAATTTCATTTGTTTTTTCAATTTCATTTTTGAAATCAAAGAAAAATTTTATTGAATGGGAAAATGAGTGGCTTCCAATTGGATGGCCTTCATTAAAAATTTTCTTTAAAATTTCGGAAAATTTTTGGCAATTTTTTCCACAAACAAAAAATGTTGCTTTAGCATCGAAATTTTTTAAAATCTCTAAAATCTTTAAAGTATATTCATTTGGCCCATCGTCGAAGGTCAAAAAAATTTCTTTTTCCATTATGTTTTAATTTAAAATTTTTTAGTTTTCCGAAATCATTTTTTATTCCATTTTTAATCCTTCTTTCTGTAAAGACTGCCTTATTTAAATCCTTTTTAATCAAATTTTTTGCCAGAACCATTTTGGGAGTTGAAAGATGGAAGAGAAAAAATAAAAAAACAAAAAGAGAAATAATTGGAAAAGAAAATTTTCCTATTAAAGATTCTTCTTTTCTCACCGGAGAAAACTTTTGGAATTTGTCATATTTTCTAAAAATCCACCTGGAGAAGGTGCTTGGAACGTAATCAATTAATCCAAAAATCAAACCATGTCTGTATCTTCTACCAGAAGTTTTCACTTTAAAATTTGGGTCCAAAATTACTTTGCCAACTTTTATTAAGCGTTGAGAAATTTCGATATCTTCATTAAGTTTTAAATTAAGGTTAAATCCCCCGATTTTTAAAAACGCATCTTTTCTAACGGTGAAATTGCATCCCATTAAATTCCAACCGCCAGAAAAAAACTTATCTAAGAGCAAAAATAGGTAAAGTAAGAAATTTGAGGCTAATCTCGCTAAAATTGGGCCGGAATAAAGGGTCGCCGATCCCCCAAAGGCAACTAAATTTTCATCCTTTTCAAATTCTTCAAAAATTTTAGAAAGCCAATTTTTAGGCAAAATTGTATCAGCATCAGTTGTAGTAATGATTTCTCCTCTTGCCTCCAAAAATCCTCTTTGCCTGGCAAAAGCCACCCCTTGTCTTTTTTCTCTGACCAAAATTGCTCCAAATTTTTTGGCCATTTCAGCTGTTTTGTCAGTCGAATTATTGTCAACAACAATTATTTCAAAACCCTTAAAATCTTGATTTTTCAAACTCTCCAAGCAACTCGGCAAAAATTTTTCCTCATTAAAAGCCGGAATTACTACTGAAATTAGAGTTTTGAGGTAATTTTTTGACATGCTTTATTTTGAAAATAATTTTTTAGCTTCATTCCATATTTCTGGCTGATTTTGCTTTTCTTTCATCCAGTACCACCACTCCCCTCCCCATAAATAAAATTCTTTCAAACCAGTTTTTTTAGCAAATTCGATATTCTGCTTAAATTGCTCTAAATTCATCGTCTTTTCTTGCTCTTCTAATGGCGAATTGTAAAGCAATGTTGGTCCCCAAGGTTCTGCTTGAAACTCAATACAAATTACCTCCTTACCAAATAATTTTTTAATAATTTGGGCTTTTCGCCAGTAAAAAATTGGTGGAAAGGGATAATGAATGTAAATTCCGAGTTGGTGAAACCAGACCTTTTTATACATTGTCGTTCCCACAACATCGCCGTAATGAGCTGCTCGAATCCAAAATGATCCCTCGCCAGAATCTGATACTATCACGGGCCTTTTTTTCTCGTCAAGCGATTTTACCAATTCAATTTCCTTTTTCAAAAATTTAATATCTGACCAAGGGCATTCGCCAAAAGGAAAAAAGGGTTCATTTTCCACCTGCCAGTATTTAATAACTTCTGAATCCTTGTATCTTAAAACAAGTTCTTTCACCTCCTCTAAAATCTCTTTTTGTTGTTCTTCTTTACTTAAATTTTTTGCCCATTCTGGAATATAACATTCCGGCCAACGACCAGTTTTCATACCAATAACTAAAAGAATTTTTGCTCCCCTATCCTGGGCTGTTTTTATTTGCCAATCCAAATCGTCAAAAAAATATTGATCTTTTTCTGGTTCTAATAAATCCCAATGAGTTATCAACTTTATATTTTTCACTTTTAAATCGTCTAATAAAGCCAAGTAAGTTTCTCTCCAATCGAGGCCCAAATTTTGAGTATGCTTTTGAGAAAAATTTACTCCCCAAGAAATTCCTTTTGCCTGGGAAGTCTTTCCAATAAAAAAATAGCCCCAAAAAGCCGAAAGGAAAATTAAAAATCCTAATAAAATCTTCGTTATCTTTTTCATATTTATTCGCGAACATCGGCGCCCAAATTCGTAACTATTCGCGAAATATTAAAAGCTCCCAATTTTTCTCCTTCAATAAATCCTTCCATTGCCATTTCGGCAAAATATCCTTTTTCCAACCAATCAAAAAGCCATTGGTCTAGGTATTTTGGATTTTCCTGTAGGGCCCCAAAACCGGATTTCAAAAGCCAATTTAAATTAAATTCTTCTTGAGAGCCAATTGGCGGAGAAGCAATTATTGGGATTCCAAGGGCAGAATAAAAAGATAGTTCGCTTGGTTTTGTCCATAAAATATCAGTTTTTCTTAAGGTCTCATTGAATTTTTGGAAATAATCATTGATATCCTCCTCAAAAATTATTTCAATATTTTTCCCCAAGCAGTTTTCAAGCCTTAACCACTTTATGCACTTTAGAAAATAATCATTTACCCATTTTTTAATTCCCGCCGAAAGAATTATCTTAATTTCATTCTCTTTAATTTCTCTACTTAATCTCTGGGTAATTTCAACCCCGAGTTCTTTTTGGACTCCAGCCCCGCCAACGGAAAACATTATTGTTAAAGGATGGTCAGATTTTTCTGGAAATCTCCCCAATTTTTCTTTAATCAAAATCCCATATTTTTCGAAATATTTTTTCTTCGGATCCAAATTCAAAATTCTATTTTTCAAATCGTCTTTCAAAATTTCCAGATCGGGTACCCGCCCGCAGGGTGGGCGGCCAATATTTTCAATTGGCAAGGGATATCCAGTCAAAAAAATGTTTTCCTCTCTCACACCATAAAGTTTTAATCTCTCAACAACTCTTTCGGTTGGAGCAAAATATTTGATTTTACTTTCTTTTGGTTTTAAGGGTGCCCAGCTTCTTGAAATGTCAGCATCGCACACAACGCAAAAAATCTCGCCTGGGTATCCAAAAAACTCGGCTATAAAAGCCGGAGTAAAAAATGTAGAAATAACCGGCAAATTTATTTTTAATTTTTCATTTTTAATTTTTAATTTTTCAATAAGGTCTCTTCCCCACCCTTTTTCAAAAAGGGAATACATTCTTTCTAAAGCGAAATTTGGTTGAGATAAATCTCTTCTTGGATAAAATTGAGAGATTTTTTGAAAGAGGTCAAAGATTGAAAAAACCAAATCGCCGATTAGGGGAGCTCTTTTAAATCTAGAAATAAATTCATAACCCATTCTCGTCGATTCCCAAATTCTTTTATCTTCTTCTGGAATTTCAGGATAATCATTGGCATTAATAACTTTTTCAGCTAAATCTCTTAGGGGAAAAGCAGTTCTCTGATGTCCGTAACCCATATTAATAGATATTAGCCAAATTTTTTTCTCCATATTTTAATTTTATCATTAATATTTCAAAAATTTTAATTTTTGGCTTTCCTGTAATCGCCAAGTTAAAAGACCCAGAGTTAAATAAGAAATTAAAAGAAAAATCCAATGAACATTTTTAAGAGTCAAAAAGGCAAAGGAAATTTTTGAGAAAAAGCCAATTATTTTTAAAAGATAAGTAAGAAGTAACCAGGCCGGGAAAGACAAAATCCATCCCAAGGGTTGAAAAATAATTCCGATAAATGAAAAGATAAATCCTAAAATTGTAATTGTTGGCAAAAGAGGAACGATGAGAATGTTTATAAATGGTGAAATTAAAGAAATTTGGCCAAAGTTGTAAATCAAAATCGGGAAGGTTAAAAATTGGGCGGATATGGTAGAAGATAGAGTTTGTCTTAATTGAAGAAATTTTGGAATTTTTTTGAAAAAATCTAAGAAGATGGGTTGGAGATAAATCAAGCCAAGTATTGCTAAAAATGATAATTGAAAGCCAATGTCTAATTTCAAAAGTAAGGGATTAATGGCTAACATTAAAGTAGCGGCAAAAACAATTGCCCGGGAACCAGTTGAAATTCGACCGAAATGCTGAGCAGTTAAAAATAAAATTCCCATAATGCCGGCTCTAATCGCTGATGCCGGAGCTCCAATCATTAAAATGTAAAGAATTATTAAGATTACTGAGAAATAGAATGCCTGATGTCGCCAAAATCCTAAAAATAAAAGAAAATTTAAAATTAAACCGCAAATTATTGTTATGTTCATGCCGGAAACAGCGGCAATGTGTCTTGTGCCAGTAAGATTTAATTTTTCTTTCCAATCTTTTGAAATATTTTCTTCGTCTCCAAAAATTAGAGCTTCCGAAAGCGCCGACTGGGGCGGCGACATTACGCTATTTAAACTTTCTTTCAATTTATTTTTAAAAGAAAAAATAGCTTTTATTACGGGATTGCCAAAACCTTTTCCAATTAATTCTATTTCCGGAAAGTCCATAACTGCCAAAATCCCATCCTTTAGCAAATAATTTTTGTAATTAAAACCCTCGAAAATTTTTGGCTCCTCAAGCCTTCCAATAATTTTTAATTTGTCTCCGTATCGATATTCCGGATATCTCCAAGCGGTCACCAAAATCTTCCCCTCAAAATCACTTTGCCATTGCCCATCATATTTTATCTCTTCAATTTTAATTGTTAATTTAGTGCTTTTTTCTCTTATATCTGGCTCTCCCTCGATTAATCCAATTAAATTGACTTCCTTTTTAATAAATTTTTTAATTCGGAAATCTTCAATTTTTGATAAAAAGGTTTGATGCCGCCAAACCCCAAAAACAAAAAATAAAATACAAAAACCAGCAATGACAATTTTTTTATATTCCCAAAAAACTGAGATAAAAACTAATCCCAAAATTAATCCCCCACCTAAATATAACAGGGGGGAGACAAAAAATGAACTCAAAAAAATCCCTCCAATAAAGGAAAGACAAAAACAAAAAAGAATTTTTGAAGGAGTCATCGCCCTATTTTATCTTACTTGGCAGATTTCAAAAAATGGAGAAAGAGCTTTTTGGGTTTCTAATAAATAATTGTTTTCGTAAGGTTTTATTTTCTCAAAAGAGGGATCCAATGTTTTTTCTGGCCTAAAGTTTTGCAAGAAATATTTTGGAAGTTTTTGACCCGGAGAAAGAGATGAAAGCCACTTTCCAATTCCTAAAATATCAGCTTTTTCCAAAAGAGTTGGAACAACGGTTGTTCTAAATTCATAATCTATTTTCCCTTCTTTCAAAATTTCAACACTTTTTTCAATGTTTTCAATCATTTTCTTTTCAAAAATTGGGTTTTCGATCCCAGCAACTTTTCCATATTTTTCCTTTGGAGCTTTAACATCCAAGGCCACATAGTCTATTAATTTTTCTTCAATTAAATTTTTCATCATCTCAGGATCATAGCCATTTGTATCAAGTTTTACCAAAAATCCCATTTGCTTTATCTCTTTGCAAAATTCTGGCAGATCAGAATTCGCAGTTGGTTCCCCTCCAGTAATACAAACCCCATCCAAAAGCCCCTTTTTACCTTTTAAAAAATTGAAAAATTCTTCTTTTGAAATTCTCGGTTGTTTTTTAATCAATTCTGGTAAAACCAATTCACGATTATAACAAAAAGGACATCTAAATGGGCAACCAATTAAAAAAACAGTACAGGCAATTTTACCTGGGAAATCAATTAGGGTTGTTTTTTGGAGGCCACCAATTTCTATCATTTTATTTTAAATTTTAGTTGGTATTTTAAATTCCTTTCTCTCTTTAAATTCTTGCTGTTTTCCAAAATTCCATTGAGATACCGGCCTCAAATAGCCAACAATTCTCGAATAAACTTCGCAGGGTTGCTTAATTGTACATTTTGGACAATAGAAGTGTTCGCCGGCTAAATAACCATGATTTGGACAGATTGAGAAAGTTGGAGTTAAGGTAATGTAAGGAAGTTTAAAGTTTTCAAAAATTTTCTTTATTAAATTTTTAACAGTTTGGATATCAGAAACCTTCTCTCCTAAAAAGAGGTGGAGAACGCTACCCCCGGTATACTTACAGGTCAATTCATCTTGAAGCTTTAAGGCTTCGAAAATATCTTCGGTGTAATTGACTGGTAATTGGCTCGAATTTGTGTAGTAGGGAACTTTCTTTGTTCCAGCAGTAATGATATCTGGGTATTTTTCTTTATCTTTTAAGGCTAAACGGAAGGAGGTACTTTCGGCTGGCGTTTGTTCTAAATTATAAATATTTTCGGTTTCTTTTTGATATTTAACTAATCTTTCTCTCATAAAATCTAAAATTTCCAAAGCGAATCTTCTTCCTTTTTTTGTACCAATATTTTCACCAACAAAATTCAAAAGGGCCTCATTCATTCCAACTAAACCAATGGTTGAAAAGTGATTGGCATAATATTTCCCCCTCATTTCTTTCACTCCTTGGAGATAAAATCTGGAATAAGGATATAAACCCTTTTCCATAAAGTTCTCTAGGGCCTTTCTTTTTATTTCCAAGCTCTCTTTCGCTAAATCCATAATTCTAGCTAATCTTTCAAAAAAATCTTTTTTTGTTTTAGATAAATATCCAATTCGCGGCATATTGATTGTCACCACGCCGATACTCCCAGTGTTACTCCCACTGCCAAAAAGTCCCCCTCCCCCTCGATTGTAAAGTTCGGTCAGTTGGAGACGAAGCCTACAACACATTGACCTCACATCTTCGGGTTTCATTTCTGAATTTATATAATTAGCGAAATAATTTATTCCGTATTTTGCTGAGGCCTCAAAAATGAGATCAAAAGCCGGTTCTTCCCAGAGAAAATCTTTGGTAATATTGATAGTAGGAATTGGGAAATAAAAGGGCCGGCCATATTTATCTCCTTCCAGCATTGTTTCATAAAAAGCCCTATTAAATATTTTCATCTCTTCTCCAAATCCACCATAAGTTTCTTTTTGGGGCTTTCCACCAATAATTACTGGCTGTTTAGCAAAAACGGGCGAAGGTTTAAGGTCTAAGGTGATGTTCGAAAAAGGGGTTTGAAAACCGACCCGAGTGGGGATGGCCATATTAAATAAAAACTCCTGAAGGGCCTGCTTTACCTGTTGATAGTTTAAATTGTCATAACGAATGAAAGGTACCAAAAGTGTATCAAAATTGGAAAAAGAAACGGCGCCAGCTACTTCGCCGGCAATGGTATAGATAAAGTTTACCACCTGACCTAGGGCGGTTCGAAAATGTTTTGGCGGGCTTGATTCTAATTTCCCTAAGACTCCACCAAAACCCTTTAACAAAAAATCATATAAATCCCACCCAGAACAATATGGGCCTAAGGTATCTAAATTATGGAGATGAAAATCTCCCGATTCATTGGCTTCCCTGATTTCTTTTGGATAAATTTTGTTTAACCAATATTTTTTGATGATATAAGAGACTCCGTAATGATGTAATCCCTGTAAAGAAAAAGCCATGTTGGCATTTTCGTGAACTTGCCAATCCAGTTTTTCTAAATATTGGTCAATTCTCTCAACGGCTTCCTCGCTAACTTTTACCGCCTCTCTGATTCTTCTTCTCTGCTCTCGATATAAAATATAGGCTTTGGCAGTTTCGACTAGGCCTTCCAAAATTAAAACCTCTTCAATCACATCCTGAATTTGCTCAACATGAGGAATTTCTCCTTTTTTAAACCTTCGGTTTAAAATCTTAACTACTTTATCAGAAAGTCTTTTGGCTTTTTTCCCATCACCCTGCCCGCTGGATGTCAAAGCCTTAAAAATGGATTCTTGAATCTGGTTTTGGTCAAAATCGACGAGGGTACCGTCTCGTTTTTTTACTTCAGCAATTTTGTTTAGCATAAAAATTATTATATTTTATACAAATAAAAAAACTGAGTCAACGCTTTTTAAAAACCGGTGGCAATCAATGTCAATTTTATTTCTCCTTCCCTCAGTTTTTCATCTTCAACCGCTCCAAAAATTACTTTTGCTTGGGGGTGAATCTCCTGAGTGAAGATTTTCCCAATCTCTTGAACTTCAAATAGGGAAATATCTCTCCCAGAAACATTAAATAAAACTCCTTTTGCTCCCTTTGGTTTTTGGTCTAATAATGGTGAATTTAAAGCTAATTTCACTACCTCCTCCACCCTTTTTTCTCCCCGGGCCTTGGCAATTCCGAAAATGGCATTTCCAGAATTTTTTAAAATCGTCTTAATGTCGGCGAAATTAACGCTAATTAATCCCGGTGCCAAAATTAAATCGGCTATTCCCTGGACTGCCTGTCTTAAAATTTCATCACAAAACCAAAAAGCTTCAGAAATAGAAGTTTTTGGATCCAAAACTTCCAGTAATTTATCATTCGAAATGGCAATTAAACTATCAACTTTTTCTTTAAGTTTTTCTAAACCATCTTGGGCAATTTCCAGTCTGGTTTTTCCCTCAAAAGAAAAGGGTTTGGTAGTTATTGCCACTGTTAGGGCTCGGAGGTTTTTTGAAATTTCGGCAACAACTGGGGCAGCGCCTGTGAAAGTTCCGCCACCAAGTCCACCAGCTAAAAAAACCAGATCGGCCCCTTTTAGAATTTGGGAAATCTCTTTTCTGCTTTCCCTTGCCGCTGCTTCTCCAATCTCAGGTTTCATCCCTGTACCCAAGCCTTGAGTGATTTTTTTTCCAATTCTTAATTTTAAATCGGCCCTGGCTTTTTTCAAATCCTGATAATCGGTATTAATGGCAATTAATTCTACCCCTCTAATTTTGGACCTTTTCATTCGGGAGATGGCATTGCCACCCGAACCACCAATTCCAATAACTTTAATTTTTGTCATGTTTTAGGGAATAAAAATTTTAAATAATCTTTTTATCTTATAACCTATTCCTTTGCTCGATTCAAAAATTTTTTCTTTATCTTCCAAATCAGCTCCAAACAAAACCAAACCGCAAACTGTAGATAGGCTCAAGTTCTCTTCCAATCCAGAAATTCCTTTCGGTTTTCCTAAATGAGCTGGTAAACGAAATTTTTCTCGAGCCAATTCAAGAATTTTTGGCAATTTTGTTCCACCACCAGTTAAAACAATACCGGCCGGCAATAATTTTTCCTTCGAAATTTTTTTTAACTCTTTTTTAGCTTCTTCAAAAATTTCCGAGATCCTATCTTCGATAATTTTAATTAAAAATTTTTGAGAAAAAATTAAGGGTGTATCTTCACCAATATCAATTTTGTGGCGAATATTTTTTCCTTTAAAGAGGCAAGAGCCGTATTCAATTTTTATTCTTTCAGCAATATCTATATCGATTTTTAAACCAATGGCAATGTCATTAGTAATATTAGCTGAACCAATTGGTAAAACGGCTAAATGGATTAAGTCTCCTTCTTCAAAAACTGAAATTCCGGTTGTTCCAGCCCCAATATCCAAAAGGCAGACTCCTAATTCTTTTTGTTTTTCGCTCAGTACTGCCCTGGCCGAGGCTATCGGCGAAGGAACCATATCTAAAATTTCTAAATCAGCATCCAAAACTGCTTTCTCCTGATTTTTGAGATAGGGGGAAAAACCTCCCAAAGCTAAAACTTCGGCTTCTAACCTTACTCCCTGGAGGTCGAGGGGTTCCTTGATTCCTTTTTCCCCATCGATGATAAATTCTTTTGGCAGTGCATCGAAAATCTCTTTATTGGAAGGTAAATTTATTGCCTGGGCGGCCTGCAAAACTCTTTGAATATCTTCTTCGGAAATTTTCTGGTCTGCCCGGGAAACGGAAACTAAGCCGTGAGAAAAAGTAGAAAAGAGATGGACCCCGTTCAAATTTACAAAAACCTGATTAATTTTTTGGTCAGTTTCTCCTGATATCTTTGAAAAGAGATTTCTGAGGATATTAGAAACTTTTTCAACATCAACGATTGTTCCCCGCCTCACTCCTTCTGAATTTTCTTCAAAATTTGAAACTGACTCCAGTTTTCCCTCTCTGTTTTTATTTGTCACCAAAACTTTTATCTTCGAAGTCCCGATATCCAAACCAGTAATAATAGATGGCTTCGCCATAAAATTAATGCAAAATGCAAAAATCAAAATTACCTATTTTGTTAGTTGTGCAAGGTAATACTTCTCTTTTTTTTCCATCTTTTCAGTCTCCATCTTATTTTTCTCATGGTCACATCCTAATAAATGTAAGATTCCATGAATTAAGACTTTAGATAATTCTTTTTTAAAAGTCGTCTCATATCTTTTGGCATTCTTTTTAATTTCTTTAAGGCAAATAACGATTTCGCCCAAACCAATTTCTTCACTCGGAAACGCTAGGACATCAGTAGTCCTATTTTTCCTCCGATACTTTTTATTTAACTCTCTCATCCTTCCTTGTCCAACTAAAGCAATTGATAAATCAGGTTCTTCGGGTACCCGCCCTAAGGGTGGGTGTTCTCCTTCCAAAACCATTTTAGCAGTTTTTTTCAAAAATTCCTCATCAACCGGATTTGTAGTTAAGTTATTAATTTCAATCATTAATCTTATTTTGTAGTTAATAATCCTTTTACGATTTTACTTACTAAAATCCCATCGGCTTTTCCTTTTACTTTTGGCATTAGTTCTGCCATCACTTTTCCCACGTCTTTTGGTTCTTTCGCTTCAATTTTCTCAATGACTTTCGTAGCTAATTTCTTGATTTCTTCTTCGGAAAGTTGTTCGGGTAGATATTTTTCCAAAATTTCTTTTTCTTTTGTCTCTTTTTCTACTAAATCTTGCCTTTCCCCTTTCTCAAATTCCAAAATTGATTCTTTCCTCTTTTTAATTTCAGAAGAAACAACCTCCAACACTTCCTCATCTCTTAATTGAGACTCTTTCTCTAATTGTTCTCCACTTAAATCAGGCTTTTCCTTGCTTATTTTATATCTCTTTTCTTTCTCCTTATTAAAAATCGCCGCCTTTAACATCCTCAGAGTAGAAACCTCTATCTTCCTTTTTTCTTTTAGGGTTTTTTTAAAATCTTCTTCAATTTTTTCTTTTAAATTCATTCTACTTTCCCAAGTTTTTTTAATTTTTCATACTCTTTTTTCATTTCCTCTCTCCTTATGGCAGCTTCTCTTTTCATATCTTTTGATTTTTTTCTCTCTCTGAATCTTGTCTTTCTTGCCCTAAGTAAAATCCCGCTTTGTTGAATCCTTCTTGTAAAGCGGCGAACTAAACTCTGGGAACTCTCCCTTTCTTTTTTCTTAACCTCTAACGCCATATATTAAACATTATAATCGGGGATCGCATTTTTTTGCCATCCCCCTAATAAATGTAAGTGGATGTGAATAATATGACCAGTTTTTCCAATATTAAAAATGAATTTGCAAGCCCCGAAAGTATTTTTCTCAATGGCGATCTTTTTGCTCACTGAAATGAGTTGAGATAAAATTGCTAAATCTTTTTTACCAAATTCATCTTTCCATTCTATGTGTTTCTTTGGAATAAAAAGTAAATGAATAGGGGCTTCGGGGTGATTATTTTTAAATCCTAAAATTTCTCTATCTTCGTAGATAATATCAGCTGGAATTTCTTTGTTTGCAATTTTACAAAAAATACAATTTTTCATATTTATTTCTTTAAATGCTTTTTCATCTCCGCTATCACTCTCTCCAACCTAACCGTTTCTTGCCTTCCTGTTTTCATATCTCTAATTATTATTGTTCCTTCCAAAGACTCTTTTTGACCCAAAATTAAGGCATATTTCACTCCAATTTTATCTGCCATTTTCAATTGGGCTTTTAGAGAATCCCTGCCAAGAGATTCGGAAATTAAAATCCCTTCTCTTCTAAAATTCTCTATCAGTTTTAAGCTCTTTCTTTTTGCCAAATTGCCCAATTGGGCTAAAAAAATTTCCGATTTTTTTTCTTTTTTAAATCTGGTGGCTTTTTCTCTCATCAAAGAAATTATCCTTTCAATTCCGGCTGCTCCACCAACTGCCGGTGTTTCTTTTCCACCCAAAATTTTAACTAAGGCATCATATCTTCCTCCGCCAGCTAAGGCTCCAGCTTTTTTTCCACTTTCTGATTCTTCAAATATCTCAAAAACAGTTTTCGTATAATAGTCCAATCCTCTAACTAAATAGGGGTTTAAACGATAGGACAACTCTAATTCATCTAAAAATTCAAGAACATCTTTAAAATGCCGATGGCAGACTTCGCAGAGATGGTCCAATATCTGGGGGGCTTGGGAAACTATTCTCTGGCATTTCTCTTCTTTGCAATCAAGAATTCTCAAAGGATTTTGTTTCAATCTCGCTCGACAATTGACACAAAGACTCTCCACCCTCGATTTAAAATAACTAACCAAAAGTTTTTTATAATATGGCCGGCAAAAACTATCTCCGATGCTATTTACTTCAACAATTAAATTTTTGAACTTAAGTTCTTCTAAAACATTGGAAAAAATCCGGATAATTTGGGAATCGATGACCGGACTCTCTTCACCTAAGACTTCAAAACCAAATTGCCAAAATTGGCGATACCTTCCCAGTTGAGGTTTTTCATATCTAAAATAAGGACCAAAATACCAGAGTTTTATTGGCTGGGGAAGATTTTGAAGACCATGCTGCAGATAAGCCCTAACTATTGGGGCAGTCCCTTCCGGTCTCAGGGTTAAAAAATCCCCACCTTTTGTCCTGAAAGAAAACATTTGCTTTTGAACAATATCGGTAGCCAAACCTATTCCTCTTGAAAAGAGTTCTGTCTCTTCCAAAATGGGAGTTTCTATTTTTTGAAAATTGTAAAAATTAGCAATCTCTCTAACTAAATCATAAATTTTTTGAAAATATCTCTGATCTTCAGCTAAGATGTCGTGCATTCCGGTTGGCGATTGAAATTTAGGGTCTTCCATAAACGCGATGCCAATATACTAATGTATACAAATGATACGAATAAATTTTATTAGTAGTATAATTAGTATCAATTCGTATATTAGTATCGATTTAGTAATTGGGGGGTTCAATTTTGGCTAAGGCAGTGATTGGCCAAAGCCTAAAAATTACCCTACCAATAATATTTTTTCTCGGCAAGGGTCCCCAGTTTCGAGAATCAAAAGCAACTCCTCTATTATCTCCCAAAACAAAATATTCATTCTCGGCTAAGGTTATTTTTAAATTTCCAGCTGTAAAAATATTTTCTGAAAGATAAAAAGATTCGTCCAAAACCTGGCTTTTGTCATTTTGAGAGACAATTACTCCGCCATCTTTAATTTCTATTGTCTCTCCCGGTAAACCAACAATTCTCTTGATAAAACGCTGGGAAGGATTTTTTGGATATTTAAAAACTATCACCTCCCCCCTTTTTGGCTCCCGGAATCTAAAAGAAATCTCATCAATGATTAAATAATCCCTATTTTCAAAATTGGGTTCCATGCATTGTCCCTGGACCAAAAATGGTTGAAAAATAAAATAGCGAATTGGTAAGACAACAATAACTGCCAAAACTACCATTTGCAAAATTTCGAGAATAAATGCAAAAAGTCTCCTCATAACTTAAATTATAGCAAAAAAAATGATAAAATCAAAAAATATGATTTTAATAATTGGTTTGGGGAATCCGGGGAAAAAATTTCAAAAAACAAGGCACAATCTTGGCTTTCGAATTATTGATGAATTCGCCAAAAAAAACAGTTTCCCAAGATTTAAATTATTAAAAAAATTTCGAGCAGAAATTAGCAAAGGAGAAGTCGCTGGCCAGAAAGTAATTTTAGCTAAGCCTCAAACTTTTATGAATGAATCAGGTAGGGCCGTAAAGCTTTTAACTAAAACCTTTCGCCTGAAACCTGAAACTTTATTTTTAATTCACGATGATATCGATTTGCCTTTAGGGAAGATTAGAATTTCAAAGGGCCGCGGCTCTGGGGGTCACAAGGGAGTTCAATCAATCATTGATGAATTGAGAACAAAAAACTTTTTTCGTTTCAGAGTTGGCATCAAATCTAAAACCTATAACCTAAAACCTATGGCCTTAGAAATGTTTGTTCTTCAAAAATTTAATAAAGAAGAAGAGAAAATTTTAAGAGAAGTTATTGAAAAAATAGTTGAAGCAATTGAGTTTTCTCTGAAGGAAGGGATAGAAAAGGCAATGAAAGAGTATAATAAATAAAAAAGGGCTGAGAGTAATGCCTTCCAGTCTACCTGTGAGCGCTATGATGAACGAAGATTACTTCACCACCATAACCAATAGCTCAACAAGAATTTAGGAGGGATACTTGATTTTTCATCCAGCAATCCAACGAGTTGAATTACTAAACGGAGCTACTCACAGGCAGGCTGGAAGGCAAGGGAATATTGTATTATAATAAATCAAAATGGATTTGTCAACCCTAAGGGATAGGGTTTTAATCGTCAGTATCACCCCCTATTTTTTGGAAAAGGGGTTCTTTTGGTTTGAAAAAAATTTAGATAAAATTTGGGAGGCAAGAAAAACCCAATCCTTTTTTGAAGAAAACACAATTTTTGTTGGAAAAAATCAGAATTACAATTTCTCGCAATTTTTAAGGAAATTGGATGAAATTGGCTATGAAAAAGTTTTGCAAGTTCGGGAAATTGGGGAGTTTTCTCAAAGAGGTGGAATTGTTGATGTTTTTCCGATTAATTTAGATCGGGCAATTCGTTTTGAATTTTTAGGAAATAGAATTGAAAATATTTTCCAACTCCCCGTAAAAATCGAAGATGAAAAATCAGCCAAGGAAATTTTAAAAAAGAAATTGAAATCGCAAAAACTCTTTTCCGATTTAAAAGGATTAAGGCCGGGTAACTATTTAGTCCATTTAGACCACGGAATTGGAATTTTCAATCAACAATTAACAATTGATGGCCGCCAATATTATCAGTTAGAATACGCAGCTGGAGATAAACTTTATGTTCCTTTTGGTTTGGAACGAAAACTATCACGATATATTGGATTTTTAGAGCCGAAAATTTCCCGGCTCGGCAGCCTTTTTTGGCAAAGAGTCAAAAGAAAAGTCAAAGAAGAAACTGAAAAATTAGCCAGGGAACTTCTGGAAATTTATGCCGAAAGAGAAATCGCCAGTCGTACTCCTTATTTGCCGGAAGATGAAATAGACATCCAACTAGCCAGTTCTTTTCCATATGAAGAAACCCCAGATCAAATTGAGGCAATTGAGGAAATTAAAAAGGATTTAGAAAAAGAAAAACCAATGGATAGATTATTATGTGGAGATGTGGGATTCGGAAAAACTGAAGTGGCTTTGAGGGCAATGATAAAGGTTGTCAAGTCCGGATACCAAACAGCAATGATCTGCCCAACAACAATTTTAGCTAATCAGCATTTTCAAAATTTTAAAAAAAGATTAAAAAGTTTGCCAATTAAAGTGGCGATGCTATCTAGGCTACAATCAAAAAGAGAACAAAAAAGGATAATCGAAGATTTAAAAGGGGGAAAAATCGATATTTTAATTGGCACTCATAGATTATTATCAAAAGATGTCAAATTTAAAAAAATGGGACTCCTAATTATTGATGACGAACAAAGATTTGGGGTTAGACAAAAAGAAAAACTAAAGAAAATGAGGGCTGAGCTCGATGTTTTGTCGCTTTCTGCCACGCCAATTCCCAGAACCCTTTATCTTTCTCTTTCTTCTTTGAGAGATATTAGTTTAATTCAAACTCCGCCAATAGGGAGATTGCCGATTAAAACCTTCATTTCACCTTTCAAAGAAAAAATAATTAAAGAAGCAATTGAAACTGAAATTAAAAGAGGAGGCCAAGTTTATTATTTACACAACAGAGTAAAAACAATTGAAATAGTAAAAAAATTTTTAGAAAACTTGATTCCAAAAGCAAAATTCGGAATAGCTCACGGAAGATTGAGAGAAAAAGAATTGGTAGAGGTAATGAGTGATTTCCAAAATAAAAAGATTGATGTTTTGGTGGCGACGACTATTATTGAAAATGGTTTGGATTTGCCAAATGTAAATACATTGATTGTTGCCGATGCTACAAGATTGGGTCTGGCTGAAGCCTATCAAATCAGGGGGAGAATTGGTCGTTCTCACATTCGAGCCTTCGCTTATTTTTTGCATCCTTCTCGGCTTTCAGGAAAAGCAAAGGAAAGATTAAATGCTTTAAAAGAAGCTGAGGCATTAGGTTCTGGTTATAAAATTGCTTTAAAAGATTTGGAAATCAGGGGAGCTGGAAATATTTTAGGTAGAGAGCAATGGGGAAATATAAACCGAGTTGGTTTAAATTTATATTGCCAGATACTATCTCAGGCCATTGAAAAATTAAAAAAGACTTGCTTTTAAAATTGTGCATGCCCCCATTTTTTAGTTTAGTTTTTAGAATGCCATCTAGATTACTCAACTTTTCAAGTTCCTCTTCGTGCATATAATGTCCATCGACATAATAGTTTACTTCCCCATATAGAAAATTCGATTGGAAAAGTCAAGAGTTTTTAAATCTTTAAAAATTAGTGTTATAGTTATAAAAATGAGTGAGGAAATAAAAACTATAAATATCAAAGATAAAGATTATCCAAAACTTTTGAAAAAAATTAAGAATGTGCCAGAAATAATCTACTGTAGAGGGGGGTTGAAACCAAAAGAAAATTGCTTTGCTGTTGTTGGAACAAGAAGATGCTCGAGTTACGGAAAACAAGTGGCTTTGGAAATAGCTGGAGATTTGGCGGAGGTTGGATTGACGATTGTTTCTGGACTGGCTCCAGGAATTGATACTTTTGCTCACACGACTTGTGTTGAAAGAAGAAAAAGAACAATTGCAGTTTTGGGAACTGGGATTGATAAAAAAAGTATTTATCCTCAATCGAATTTAAAATTGGCTGAAAAAATTTTAGAGACCGGTGGGTGTTTAATTTCTGAGTATCCACCGGGAACCCCTGGCTCCAAATTTACTTTTCCTCAAAGAAATCGCATTGTCTCTGGTTTGAGTTTGGGAGTTTTGGTAGTTGAGGCAAAAGAAAAATCAGGAGCCCTAATTACAGCTGAATGGGCAAGAAAACAAAAAAGAAAAGTTTTTGCCATTCCTGGCCCAATTCATTCCTTAAATTCTAAAGGACCCCACAAATTAATTAAAGAAGGAGCAAAACTAGTCGAAAATGCCAACGATATTTTAAAAGAACTTGGGTTTCCCTACTCAACCTCGGGTGTCGATTATTTAAGTGGGGGGGCGCCAGAGGAGAATTTAATTTTAGCTATCTTAAAAGAAGAACCATTATATATTGATAAAATTATTGACAAAACAAAATTTTCGGCAGCAAAAGTTTCCTCAACTCTTGCCATTTTGGAAATAAAAGGTAAGGTAAGAAACTTGGGGGGAAATATCTATGCAATTAGTCATAGTTGAAAGCCCAACAAAATCTAAAAGTCTGCAAAAGTTTTTAGGAACTAATTTCAGAGTTTTAGCTTCTTTTGGTCATGTCAGAGATTTACCTGAAGATGAATTTGGGATTGAAGTTGAAAAAGATTTTAAGCCGAAATATTTAATCATTCCCAGGGCGAAGAAGACAATAAAAATTTTAAAAGACAATGTTCAAAAGGCAGATTTGACAACGTTGGCTATGGATCCAGATAGAGAAGGAGAGGCCATTGCTTGGCATTTAACTCAGATTTTTAATTTAAATGGAAAAAAACCTTATCAGAGAATTGTATTTCATGAAATCACAAGGCCAGCAATTGAGGAGGCTTTTAAAAATCCAAGGAAAATTGATTTTAATTTAGTCAATGCTCAACAAGCCAGAAGAATTTTAGATAGAATTGTCGGTTATAAATTGAGTCCATTTTTATGGAAGAAAGTGGCCAGGGGATTATCGGCAGGAAGGGTTCAATCAGTGACAGTGAGATTGGTAGTGGAACGTGAGCGAGAAATAGAAAACTTTGTTCCAAAAGAATATTGGACAATCGTCGCTCAACTTCAAAAATGTAACGAGGAAAGAGCTCGTTACATTGAAGCATTATTAGTGAAAAAGGATAATAAAGCTATTCCGAAATTGGGAATTAAAACTAAAGAGGAAGCGGAAAAAATTGTTAAAGATTTAGAAGGAGCGGAATACAAAGTAATAAATATTGAGAAAAAAGAGATAAAAAGAAATCCCCTCCCCCCGTTTATAACTTCAACCTTACAACAAGAAGCCTGGAAGAGATTTCATTTTCCAGCAAAATTGACAATGCAAATTAGCCAGCAACTTTATGAGACTGGAAAAATCACCTATCACAGGACGGATTCTTTAAATCTCTCTAATCTATCTCTTTTTGCGGCTAAAAAATTTATTATTGATAATTTTGGCAAAAATTATTGGGCTGGATTCTTGAGACGATATAGGGCGAAGGGTAGAGTTCAAGAAGCCCATGAGGCAATTAGACCTACCTATCCAAAAAATACTCCTGAAAAACTTTCTAAGAAATTAGAAGAAAATCAGTTGAAACTTTATGATTTAATTTGGCGAAGATTTATTGCCTGCCAGATGGCACAGGCCATTTTTGATTCAACTGTAGTTGATGTCTTGGCGACAAGAGACAAGAAACAAAAGACAAGTTACACTTTTCGAGCCACCGGTCAAATTTTAAAGTTTGATGGATTCTTGAGGGTTTATCCGATTAAATATGAAGAAATAGAGTTACCATCCTTAGAAATAAATGGAATCTTAGAATTAATAAAACTAATTCCCCTTCAGCACTTTACTCAGCCACCACCAAGATATAATGAAGCAACCTTGATTAAGACCTTGGAAGAAAATGGAATTGGCAGACCCTCAACTTATGCTCCAATTTTAACTACCATCCAGGAGAGAAATTATATTGAAAAAGATGAAAGAAGATTTTTTCGACCAACAGAAATTGGAACTGTTGTCAATGACCTTTTGGTAAATCATTTCCCAGAAATTATTGATATAAATTTTACAGCAAAAATGGAAGAGGATTTAGATGAAATTGCTGAAGGAGAAAAAGAGTGGATTCCAGTGATAAAAGAATTCTATACATCTTTTGAAGAAAATTTAAAAAGAAAATATAAGGAAGTTCTAAAGAAGGTTGAAAAAACCGAGAAAATTTGTCCAAAATGCGGTGCTCCAATGGTAATTCGAATTGGAAAATTCGGAAAATTTTTTGCCTGCTCTCGCTTCCCAAAATGCAAATACACCGAGTCATTAAAAGAAAATAATCTGGGGATAAAGTGTCCGAAATGCAAAAATGGGGAGATTGTTGAAAAGAGAACTAAAAAAGGAAAAATTTTTTATGGCTGTTCAAATTGGCCAAATTGCGATTTTGCCTCATGGGATAAACCAACCGGCGAAATCTGTCCAAAATGCGGCTCACTTTTAGTTGAAACGAAAAGAAAACAAATAAAGTGCGTAAATAAAGAGTGTAATTTAAAAAAATAATAACTCAAACTTCGTTACATTGTTTTCTTGTTTTGTTTGAAGATAAAAAGAGTGAGGTCTTCCTCACTAAGTTAAAGTAAAAATTTTGGAACATACTTCATAATCAGATGGGTAAAGAGTAATAGATCCAGAAGATTCTTCAGGAAAGAAAGGCTCTCCTAGTTTTCGAATTCTCTCCTGATCCTTTTTCCAGACTATTTTGAATCCCTTTCGTGTTAAAAATAAACTCCATCGAGTAAACTCCTCTTCCGTCATTTGAAGGAGATAATGAACCACTTTTGCCAATCCAGAGCCTTTTATGTAGATTATTTCCTTTTCCAGAAATATTGGCTTAAATTGTAGTTTATCAGAGTTATCAGAAGAGGTTCCAAATATTTCTCTTACTATTTTCAGTAAGGTCTGCGCACTATTTTCATTCCCTACCCAGGCTTCAGATGGACCCAAAATTTCCCTTTTTCCCCGTTCCCCTATATGCTTTAAAAGAACTGCTTGAGTAGTATTGTCATAGCCACCGATACAAATCCACAGTTTTATTTTAATGCCTTCCAATTTCTCTCTTTAATAAATTAACATAATTAATTTCAAAAGTCAAGAAAATTGACAATTGGCTTAAGAATTGGTAATTAAAAAATGAATTTGCCGCGGTGCTGGAATTGGCATACAGAATGGTCTCAAAAACCATTGGGCCGTAAGGTCCGTGTGGGTTCAACTCCCACCCGCGGCACATTTTTATTTTTTTAGATTTTCGATTGCTAATTTAATTGCTCCAATTACCGACTCTTCTTTAGGAAAAATAAATTGAATTTTTGGAGAAATTTTTTTAACCTCTCTTTTCACTCTATTCAAAACAATTTTTGATTTAAACATTTTCCCAGCTAAAACTAAGGGGAATTTTTTGTTTTGGAAATTGAGTTTCTTAATAACTGAAGTTGCCAAAATTGATAGTTCCTTTCCGGCCTCCTCCATAATAGATTTGGCAATCTTATCTCCCATTTGGGATGTTTTATCTACAATTTTTGAAATCAAAGAGATACTTCTAATTGTGCCCTCGCCATAAATTTTTTTCATCAAGTCTTCCTTATTTTTCAGATTCCATTTCTTAAACAATAATTTCGTAATTTTTGTTTTTTTACCCCTACCATCCAATTCTTTAAAAACTGCCTGATATCCCTTTTGTCCTACCCAAAATCCAGAGCCCTCATCGTTTGCCCAGCCCCAACCGCCTGCTTTTGCTTCTTTGGGGGTCCGCCTCGCGGGAGGGTGGTGGGTGGGTTGGAGTCCATTTCTCCAACCATGGCAAACTGAACCTGTCCCAGAAATTAAAACCAGACCGTCTCTCTCACCGGTGCCAGACTTAAAAGCACAAAGCTGGTCTGAAACAATCTCAATTTTTCCTTTTAAAACTTTTAAAATTTTTTTGTTTTTTAAAATTTCTTTTTTTATTTTCTCTTTTTCAAATTTAAACTCTTCCTCTACCGCAGCCAAAGCAATAAAAATTGAAAAAACACTTTTCTCTTTAATTCCTTTAATTACCTTTAAAATCGCTTCAGAGATACTTGAGATAGCGGTTTTAAAATCAACATTCCTTAAATTTGAGGGTCCAGTTTTTGCAATTTTCAAAATTTTTCTATTTAAATCAGCTAAAGCAGCTAATGTCTTTGTTCCTCCCCCATCAACTCCAATAACGTATCTTTTCTCTTCGCTTTTCATATTTTTAATTTTATCATTTTAGAACCATAAAATTAAATAAAAAAGGTACTCTTAAATTTTGATATTGAGCACCTTTTGGGAATATTACCTCCTTAGCCAACTTCTCTAACTGTTATTTTCTCGATTT
>Ga0172365_10000671_pt1 | contig 23682 bp, 25 predicted proteins | sample LakKivSesite48cm_FD_114535 | JGI IMG/M metagenome (GOLD analysis project Ga0172365, IMG submission 114535) | Sediment microbial communities from Lake Kivu, Rwanda - Sediment site 48cm | ecosystem: Environmental > Aquatic > Freshwater > Lake > Sediment | place: Rwanda: Western Province, Lake... | reverse complement strand
GCTGCACCTGGCCCCATGCCCCTAATATTTCCAGAGAAAGCCTCGACGAGAAGGTCTTGGCCAGCCCCGTAGTAGTGGCGCTTCTTGGCCAAAGTCGCCGCGCTTTTGAAGGTATCCCAAGCCAGCTTGTGAACCTTGGGGCTATCGACGCCATTCGCATGGCTCATTATCAGCTCGATGTCGTCTCCACAACTCGTGACGTGAAAACTCTTTATCACCCGATTTTTTACGGCCTTTGCAAGCGAGCCCTCACAAACTTTTAGGAGCTCTTCGGGCACCTGCACGTGGCCAGCTAGGCTACCGACATCTGCTTTTATTACACTCACAGTCGTTCTCATTCACTCACCATTTTTACTGATGGTTGTAACATTTAAACTATGCGTAGGAAAAAGCCACCGCTGCCACTATCCCCGTGACGATCGAGATCGCCATGACCATCAAGAAATTGAATATCGGCTTCGTCGCGGTTTCAGGCTTCATCGGCTGCCCCCTGAGCCGGCGCCACATGTAGACTGTCCGCTGGGTGCCCATGTGCGCGCTCCATATGCATAGCGGCAAATTCACTGCGAGTATCAGCATCCCAATCACTAACATCCAAGCGTCGTGAGTCGGAATGTTCGGAAATGGCCGCACCATCGCCTCGAGCGCTAAAATGACGGCACTATCGCTCACCCCGCGGGCGAAGAGGAATATCGCCGCTCCCACACCGAAAAAGAGCTGCGCAAGCACGAACATCGCGAGGATTGTGAGCGTGAAATATGCCAGCGGCTGCCACCACGAGCTGAATTCCAACGGACTTGGGACACTGACCGCCTTGCCTAGCTCCAAGAAAAATCCGCCTCCGCCCGCCCAGCGCCCATACGCGAAACCGAATGCCCAGCTAGCGACTACGAACACCCAGAAGAACGCATGCCAATATTCATCGCGCATGCTCTGCACCGGCAGCGCTACTTGCCATGCTCGCGCTCGTAATCGCGTCTGGCGGCCTCGATCGCACGCTCGATGTAGCTCCTTCCCCTTGGGCTAGGCATCGGCTTAGCTGGATTCAATTTGGGAGTTTCTGGTTTAGAAGTAGCCAAAGAACGCTCTAAAACGGCTAATCTGCGCTCTAATTCAGCCAATTTTTGAGCTAAAGCCCTTAATTGGAGTTCAAAAGACGAAATAACGTCATCTTTTGACTTTTGTTCCACGATTTTCACCTTGTTTTACTTTTGGTTTCTGGGTTTAAATGTTTTCTAATTTTTGATGTTTGAAAAACGCGTTCTTCCACCTCACTACCCGGGCTCTTCTCGGCAAAAATTTGCGCCGAAAATTTACTTATACACACACCCTTTTGCAACCAGTGGTCCGGCATTAGGCCAGCCTTCATACAAGCATGTGAAAGGAATTCCTCCGCGTCCCATCCATACTCCGCTGGCACCTGCGGCAGCAGCAGACCTGCGTAACCAGACCACTCCACGATCAACCCGTCCCTGCCTATGACTATGCACTTCGAGTACTCGCGCGGGCTCTTGACCTTTATGATCTCGGGCTCCGAGAGGACGCTCACCTCGATTTTGATATCGCGCATCTCATCCACGCTTATTGGAGAAAAACGTGGATCTCTTGTCGCCGAGCTTATCGCGGCATCTACGACCGCCTCCACGAGCGGCATCGTCGGCAGAGGGTGGCCTATGCAGCCACGAAGCTCATCACCCTTCGTCAAGGTGACGAAGACGCCGCGTCGCCTTCTGAGCTTCGCACTCACTGCCGGCGCTTGAGGTTTTTTCCCAGTGCGCAAGTAACCCTCGATGGTCTGCCTGACTAGCTTCACCAAAAATTTCCCCTCATCCAACGTGAGCAAGCTACTTCACCATCCGATTGTATTTCGACGCCATACCCAGTATAGTTTTCCAATGTTTGCCCTGCCAGTAAATTTTACCACAGTTCGAACATTGCCAAAATTCCCGGTGTGCGTCAAAAACAGCCCTAGGAATTTTGCCCTCGATTTCCTTTTTAGCAGCGAGTTCAATCGCACCATTACACATCGGGCATCTAGAATTCTCCGGCCGAATCTGAATTTTGCGACCACATCGTTTTGAAACTTCGACAAGTTGTCCAACCACATCATTGCTTTTGATAAAAACACTTTTGGAGCCTGCCCTCCTAGCCCGGCGGTGGAGGTCGACATCGCACGTCAAGAGCACTCTTTTCTCGCCTTCGACATGGGATATCAAAACATCATCCTGTTCATCCGCAGGCACACCAAGGTCGCCAATGTAAATTACATCATGCCCCGCCAAACGTAACCAGCGTGTGAGCTTACCGAGCATGCCGTCGGCGATGAACTTCATACTATCACTTATAATTTGGCGATTGGTCAAAAGTAGTTGTCGCTTGATGTCATGCGAAATTTTACGATCAAACCTAATCTTATATCTCAACATTAAAAAGAGCGGATGAGGTAAATCCATAGGGTGGCAGCATGCGTCAACGTGTCGAGGTTACCTGCCCGATCTGCGGACGCTCCTTCAGCGTCGACCTAGAGGTGAGCACATACGTCACGGCCGAGACAACCATGCCCACGACAGGCAGGCGCGACATTTCCACCATCCTCCGTAGCCACGAGGCAAAAGTAGACTTCGTGCTCCGCGCCATGAGAGCGCTCGCGAGCAGAGAACCTAGCGGCATGGTTGAGATCGGAGATATCGTTGACATCGCAGAAAAGGTTGGCCTAGCCAAAGAAGCCATACAAGAGATCATAAATAGCGAAAAAGAGGCGGGCAGGATATACGAGCCAAAACCGGGGATAGTTTGCTTCGCTGCTCCGCCCGAACGAACGAAACCTTAACTCTCGTCCGAGATTTCGCTGCCCTCGAATGTCTCTTCCAGCAACTTGCGTTCCCGCTCCTTGTCCTTCTCGCTGCCCTTGCGCTCCTTCTTGCGGCGTTTGAATCGACGCATCTGAACACCATTTAGAACTAGGCGCGGTAAATTTAAGCTATTGCACCATAGGACTTTGGATGATTTTGACCACGAATATCATGGGTAGTTGGATGAAAACCAAATGGCCACTTTTTTATTCGTATCATGGCCTGTTTGCTCTTCGTTACTCAAATGTTGGTGACGGCCGCCCCTGTCAAGGTCCAAGAAAATGAGATCCCAGCTATCAGGCCAAGCGGGAGCTACACGATCGTGGTACAAGTCCACAAACCAAGCTACATTACACTACCAGAAACCGTAGGGCCAAATGGTTGGGGGATACAGATATATTTCTACAATGGAACGAACTACTACTTTTACAAAACCAAATCTTGGTACTGGGCTTGCGCCATTTAATTTAAAAGCGCCACGAAAGAGATGTTCTCTGCTTATAAAATGCCATCGACCAAAAAGGAGGGGGTAGATGTGGTAGAAAAATATGATGTAGTTATCGCGGGGGGTGGACCTGCGGGCTTGGCTGCCGCAAAAGCTGCGGCAAGCGAGGGTGGGAAGGTCCTCTTGCTAGAGCTGCAAGCACAGATAGGCGGCCAAACCCAATCAGCCGCGTGGGCGCCGAGCGGCACCATCGCTGCTCCGTTTAGAAGATCTATTGTTTCAAAGGTGAAAGAGGTTAGGCTGCACTCGCCATACAAGCAACTTTCCATCAGCGGGGATTTCGGAGCGATCGTCGACAGGCGCATGTTCGATAAGCTCCTGGCTTTGGAGGTCGTAGCGAGCGGCGCAGAGGTGTGGGTCGGTTGCCCGGTGAAGGATATTTTGACGAGCGACAACTTCGTTCGCGGCGTCTACGCGGAAGCCGGCGGATGGTCAGAGCGCATCGATTGTGAAGTCGTGATAGATGCGACCGGTGCCCAAGGAGAGTGGTCCAGCCTGTTGCTTAGAAAGGTGTTGAAACAAGATTGGAACCGTGAATCCCTGACGCTCAGCAGTGAATATCTGATGGCGAACACCAGTGCCGACCAAGCGACCGACCTTTTCTTCACCTCATATTTCGCCCCGCTCGGACACGCTTGGATATATCCTTTCGGCAAGCGCTTCGCGATGGTGGGCATACGCGGGGTGCGCATCCACCCAGACGCGGCCCTCGACGAGTTCATAGGGAAACAGGCCATGCCGAGGCTAAAACAGGCCGTGCCCATCGCAGCCTATCGCGGCCAAATGCCGCTTGAGGGACCTTTCAACTCAACATGCGCGAACGGCATGATATCCGTCGGCAGCTCGGCAGGTCAAGTGTATGCGCTATCTGGGGAAGGGTTGCGATACGCTTTGCGATGCGGAGAAATAGCCGGAAAGGTGGCCATTGACGCCATAACTGAAGGAGATGTCTCGAAGAAGGCGCTCAGCGAATATGATCGACGTTGGTGCGCTGAGCTGGAAGCAGAACTTCGTACGGGGCAAATTCTGCACAGGGCGCTCGCGATATCACAAGACAAAAAGATGGACGCCCTCTTGGAATCGCTCACCGCCAAACCAAAGCTTCAGCATGCCTTCATGGACACCTTGATGGGCACCGCCCTCAATAAATCTACCAAGATACTGCTCGCCGACGAAGATGTCAAACGAATTTTTGGTCATGAATCTGTTGAGAAAGTTCTCGCAGCGTTCAAGTAGCCTTCTCGATCGGGGTTGATATTTCATATGGAATGCCCCTCCTGCGGAAGTTCGGCGGTGCTCCAAGATCACCTCCGTGCGGAGAGTATCTGCACGCGCTGCGGTTTGATAATAGTCGAAAAAATGTTGGAAGCTGGACCCGAGTGGAGGTATGAGCCAGGAAAAGATACTGGGCGAGCTGACACCGGCGCTGGCATCGATATCACTCAACACGATCTCGGCCTCGGCACTAGGCTCGGCGCAGGCGGAGACCTATCGCCAAGCTGGCGTGCGAGGCTGCGTAGGTTGCGGATGTGGCAGGACCGATCGCGTGCGAGCACATATGAGGAGAAGAGCCTTCGCGAAGCGCTGATAGAACTCGACAAGCTGTGCGAGGATTTTGCCATTCCGAAGGGAGTAAAGTCCGAAATTAGTTTGCTCTACAGAAAAGTCAAGGCGAGTAGGCTAGCCCTCGGCCGAAACACATGGCAGATCTTGGCCGCCCTCATATTTATCACCTGCCGATCGCGCGGCATCCCACGGACGGAGGATGAGATGGTGCGAGTCTTGATGACGCGCGCCAATATGCAAGAAAAATCTGCGCTCCGGGGCTTGCGACAGCTCGTTAAATTATTTATCAACAAAATGAAACTGTCGATGCCGCGTCTGACGCCGGATGACCTGCTCGACAAATTTGCCTCAAAAATCAACTTGCCAAGGCAGACAATCGTTCGTGCACAAAAAATTTGTAATGTGTTACCTAAGAAACTAAAATACACCAAACCACCGACCCTGCTCGCGGCCGCCGTGCTCTACATAGCTGCAAAAGAAACTGGCGTCGATGTGACGATAAGAAAACTCGCTGAAATTTTGAGTGTAGGCGTCTCAGGCCTCAGCCAAACATCTGCGCTCATACGCAAGTCTTCAACAAACCACGCGGGATAAATATCGTACCCTCTCGTTTGTCGCCGACTTCCTCCACTTTTTTCTTCACCCAAAACATGCCAGTCAGTGCCGCTACAATGGCATCCACCTCGTGTTGGCTCTCGCCAAATTTTAATCGCCAACCTTGCCTGCGAAGTTTCAAAATCCACTTTGTTCTCTCGGGAGATCCGAACAGCACAATGCCCGAGGTACGTGGATGTATCTCTATGACTTCGAGGCCGCGAGAGCGCAACTCCCTCGCAAGTTTCATCCCGCGCACCGTAAGTTTTTTCATGCCTGCAAATATCGGCGGGAAGACGCGCAACCCGCGCTCGATGAGCTGCCTATCGGCCAACCTGAGGCCGCCTTGCTTTGGAAAACTTAGCGGGGCATCTATCGCTACAACCTTCGGACGAATTTGCATGCATCGCTCCATTATTTCAGCATCGGAGTATAGCAGACACGTTTCAATCTGGCCGTCGGAGAGCAAAGCGAAGCCGCTCGGATTTTCAGGAACGCCAGCGAGGTCTAAACCGATGACCGCGATTTTGCGCATCAGTATTCTCGCCTCAGTTGTTTGACCCTGATCAAAGGCTTAGCCAGGTGGCGACGAGCGCGAGGCGGAACTTCGAAAGCTCCGATCATGACATCGCGCGGCATCTTTAAGATTTTTGCAGCTTTTGAGGGCAACCTGATCTTGCACTTTTTGCATGCGTATCCTTTGCCCTTCCCTTCCGACTTCATTCGCCTGCCGCAATTCTTACAAACAGGGTTAACTTTCTTCAAGGCTGGTGCGAGTTTCAAGATGGCAATTTTCTCCAAATTTATCGTCAACGGCAGCTCTGGCTTCTCCTTTATGCCACCGTATGCCCTCACCTTATCCTCAATGATGAGTTTCTTCACGACCTCTCTGAACTGGCGCGTGGGCTCGTATGCCGCGCAATCGATTTTGCCCGTTCCATCACAGATTTTGAAAATAACGTGCCCTCCCGGAATCACGCGCGGCTTCTCACACACCTCACCATCGACAATAACTGACCAATTTGGCCTCGCTTCGGCAATTCTCGCGCGCCTTAGATGTTCATCCGTGCCTTGATTTGTTTTGTAGATAACCATTCGTTCGATCGGTTCCATTTCTTTGACGAGCCTTTGCGCTTTCACGGTGGCCTCTGCGCTCTCGCCCCTGACGCCGTAGAGGATTGGGCACGGCGTGTGTGGAGTAATTCGAATTTCTCCAGTGGATTGGTCCAGATTATCAAATGTCTCTGGAAAAGTTTTTGAATTCATCTCGACGACAGATGCTGCATCTATCCTTCTTTTCAATCCCCAGTTTTTAGGCACGCGATATGCGATCAGCTCAAATGTCCAGTCGCTCTCCAAGGTATTTCCTATAGCTGCCAGCCCCCCGATGATGCCTCGCCCGAGTTTAAACTTGTGAACCTCTGCCCCAATGTCACGAGCAAGGGCATCCGCTTCTTCAATCGTGGCCACATCTTGAACGACTTTTTTTGAGAATGCCCTCAACTTGGCTGGGATTTTTTTGCTCTGGTAAAATACTACACCTGGATTTGTGGTATCATAGTCAAGTTCAGCGAGCTCCTCGACGATCTTCAAGACGGTATTTTTTACCATTGGTACCTTCTGCTCCTGCACTTCAACATTGAGTGCAACTGCACAGTTTCCCCTTGTCTTCAGCTTCCAGTTTGGGTCGAGCCGGATCAACCGCGGAAAATCAATAATTTTGGCTCCCAATTTTCTCAACCTATCTACAACTACGGCCCCAACGTAGGTTGTACACATACCATCCTTGGAATCTGTATCATCGATGCCAATCCATAACCTGACCATTTGACCAACCCTCACCTAACTTGTTATGTGGAAGTTTAAAACAACTAGCCGTTGGATGCCGTCTCGAAAATTGTTTAAACTCTTATGTGCTTTGAGATAAAAACCTTCTTGAGCAACGCCGAAATATAGGATTTTGATATCGATGAACGCAAATCCTTGGGGTGAATTCAAACGTGATGTGCTCCTCGCCTTAGAAGATGCCCTTTCACAACTTGGTTGGAGGACGCCAAAAAATCTGGAACAGACGCTCGAGGAGCCGCCAGACCCAAAGCTCGGAGACTTTGCCAGCACCATCTGCTTTGAACTCGCGAAAACGCTGCACAAATCACCGGCCGAACTCGCAAAAAACTTGGTCGAAGCTATAAAACCAGACGGGATGGTCGCTCGCGCGGAAGCTGTCGGAAGCTATGTTAATTTTTTTGTCAACATTTCAAAACTAACTGAGCTAACGCTTCAGACGATAGAGAAGTCCGATGCTGAATATGGCCATCTCACGATAGGTCGTGGGCAGAAGATCATCATCGAACACACGAGCGTTAATCCGACAAAGCCGCTCCACATAGGTCATGGCAGGAACGCCGTCATCGGCGACACGGTAGCGAGAATCATGCGGACGCTCGGTTATGATGTCGAGGTTCAGAACTACATCGACGACCTCGGGCTGCAAGTGGCGCAGACCCTTCTCGCTTGGCAAATCATCCCAAAGAAGCCGCACGGCAAGTTCGACCATGTCTTGGGCTCCATCTATGTGGATATCAGCCAGCGCCTCCAGCAGCAGCCTCAGCTTGAAGAACAAGTGCGCCAGATCTTGGAACAACTTGAGCGGGGCGAAGGCGAAAACGCGCAGCTAGCTAGGCGACTATCCGAACGCTGCGTCCGCGCGAACTTCGAAACCACCGACCGCCTCAACATCAGCTACAACCTGCTGACTTGGGAGAGTGACATCGCCCGCTCTGGCATGTTGTACGAGGCACTCGATCGTCTGCGCGGGACGCCATATGTCGCAGGAGGAACTGGTGAACATGCCGGCACACTCATCTTGAAGTTGTCCAAGTTTGGAGTTGAGGATAAGGTCCTCGTCAGATCGGACGGCACAGCGGTCTACACCGCGCGGGACATAGCTTATCAGCTCTGGAAGTTCGGTAAAACAAAAGCAGGCCTGTTGTTCAAATCGCACTCCAAACGTGTGGATGGCACGACAACCTACACGACATCAAAAAAAGGCAGACAAAGCAAAAAGTTTGGGAATGCAGACAAGGTGATCAACGTCGTTGGTGCAGAACAAAAATTCCCACAGCAGGTTGTCTTCCTTGCCCTCAAAGTTTTAGGACTAAAAAAAGAGTACGAGAATTCATATCACTTGGCTTACGAGCATGTCTGGCTGCCGAGCGGCAAGTTCTCCGGAAGGCGCGGCACTTGGATCGGGCACTCGGTCGATGATGTAATCGAAGGCTGCGTGGAGAGAGCCTATGCTGAGGTGGAGAAGCGCAACCCAAAGGCAAGCGATGCGTTCAAAAGACGCGCTGCTGAGATTGTCGGCACAGGCGCAGTGCGATACTCGCTGATTCAAACTTCTCCAGATAAAAAAGTCATATTCAAGTGGGAGGATGCGTTGAACTTCGAGAGGAATAGCGCCCCAGCAATTCAATATTCACATGCGCGTGCCTGCAGCATACTACGAAAAGCCAAGAGACGCGGCGGCAAACATGGGGCTGATATCCTCAAACGACCTGAGGAGCAGACGTTGATCAAACTGCTCGCGAAGTTTCCAGAAGTCATGCGCGCAGCTGGAGAAAAATTGCAGCCAAACTTACCCGCCCTGTACGCGGCCGAACTCGCGCTCGGATTCAACAAGTTTTATGAAGTCGCACCGGTCATCGATGCCGAAACCCCTGAATTGAAAGCTGTACGACTGCACTTGGTGAATTGCATCAGAATTGTGATACGTAATGCGCTCGACGTGCTCGGTATAACTGCGCCTGAACGAATGTGATCAGGCGAACCCGCGTTTGAATTTGCCTTTTTCAAGTTGGATATACCATTCTTTATCCATTGGTTCCTGCTCATGAAGCTCTCTACGCTTCGCCTCCAGCAACTGTGGCTCCCGATCGATGAGTTCCGCCGCGGACAATAATTTATTGCCAGCCTTTTCAGCTACCTGTACGACTGAATGTAGATATTTTGGATAATCTAGCGAGCGCAAGAGATGATGGTCGACGATGAGCAAAGGCACGTGCTTTGCGAGCGTGCTTAAATTTCTTTGTGCTGCTACAAGGGCTGCGCTTTCGACCCTGAACCCCTCCAAGTAAATTGGCGGACCTCCAACCACCATGGCGTCTAGCTTCTGGGCAAGCATCAGGCGAAGCGTTTCCTCACACATGGGGCCCTGTACATCAGATGCGTGAAGCAAACGGCAGCCCAGCGTCCTCACTTCGAGCATCAACACATACCCAAGCGCGGAGTCTTCGGAGCCGTGATATACCGGCTTCGAAAATTCGAGGGTTGTGTCCCCAAATTTGAATTTCTGTCCATCTGCTACCCTGATCTCCTTTGCCCCCTCGACATTGAGCTTATGAAACATGTAGCCGCGTTTTCGCTGGCTCACGTTAATATTTCTGCTGATGTCTTTGGCCAAAATCAGCTTGCCAGAGTAGATCTCCGCCGCAATCTCTGGAGAGCTCCATGTCCATATCCAATCCTCGAAGTTTGGCACGTAGTGGTCGAAGTGATAGTGGCTGATTGTGAGCACGTCTGCGCGGCGAGCAGCTTCTACAATCACCTGCCGCGTCCGAGAGAGCGCTACATACTCACATTCGTGTGGGCGCAAATTAAACCTCGGACCGAGCGCCGATCCTGGATCTATGACGAGCTTGATATCATCGGTTTCAACAAACATCGCCATACCTCTGACTCCCAAGCTCTCAAACGCTAGGGGTAGTACACGAATTTCGCCATTTCCAATGGGTATGGGTTTCATGCCATCAAATTATCTCGGCCACGAAACTTAAATCCTCAGCGCCATTATACCAATTTATGCCAACACAATTGAACTACTTAAAAAAGCCAAAACTCAAGAAACCCACCCTCGTCGCGGGGTTGCCGGGCATAGCACATATCGGCAAGCTTGCTGTGGAATATATGATCCACGAACTCCGGGCTGAAAAGTTTGCGGAGCTTTATTCAGAGCATTTTCCCGAGTGGGTGGTTCGCGAGGACGGGCTGATAAAATCATTAAAAGTGGACTTCTATCACTGCCGGCCCGATGGCATGTCTGCGGATATTATTTTGGCTACCGCCGACGCCCAAGCCGCCTCCCCAGTCGGGCAATACACCCTCTCCGATGATATCCTGAACGTCGCCGTACAGCACGATGTGGACACTGTCGCGACGATGGCTGCATATATGCTCTCCGCCCAAGAGTCTCGTTCCCCAGTTGTGGGCGCGGCAACTGATAGTAAAACTTCAAAGCTGCTCCGCGACCACAACATAGAGCTGCTAGAAGACGGCATGATCGTGGGGATGAACGGCCTGCTCGTTGGCTTAGCAGCCGAACGAAATTTGCGTGGTTTTTGTCTACTCGGCGCGACCGAGGGCGGCTTACTGGACATACGCGCCACCGAAGCTGTCCTTACGGTCCTCGCAGATTTACTCGGCTTCAAACTCAACCTAAAAAACCTCCAAAAATATACCCCAGCGATATCAAAACTAAAGCCACCGAAGTTCAAGTTGCCGAGCGCTGTAGAAGAAGAAGTCAGCTACATCCGCTAAAATTGCGCGCTGTCAATCGTTTCATGTCGATGACTACGATGACGATACGGCGCCTTTTAATGCTAAAAGGTTCAAAAGTTATAAGGAGTTTACAAATATCAACCTATGGAGGTATCTACATGGCATTTGAACTGAAAGGCGTCAATGCGGCTTTCACGACGCCGTTCAAAGAGGACGAGTCGATCGATGAAGAGGCTTTGCGTAAAGATATCCAATATCTCGTCGAAGCTGGCGTGCATGGGCTCGTTTCATGCTCAACGCCGGGCGAAATGGTACTCATGACAGATGATGAGCGAAAGCGAGTCATCCAAATAACTGTCGAGGAATCGAAGGGGGTGCCGGTAATCGCTGAATGCGGTTCCGCCCGAACTAAAGATGCGATCGCACTCGCTAAATTTGCTGAGGACGTTGGTGCTTCTGCTGCCATGGTGCTTACGCCCTGGTTCTTTCCCCAGCACCCGCGCGGCCTTCGGATGCACTACGAGACGATCGCCGACTCGATAGGCATTCCCGTGATCATTTACAACTTGCCGAAGTATACTGGTGTAAAAATGGATCCAAACTTAGTTGATGTGCTCGCCTTTCACCCTAACATCTGCGGTTTAAAGGATACTAGTGGGGACCTGACATACTTCCAGAATTTGATCGAGAAAGCTGGAGACCGAATGAATTTCGTCACGGGAGCAGATGAGCTGATCTTGCCGTCGCTTGCGGTAGGCGCAACCGGTTGCATCACGGCGATCGCGGCATGTGTCCCGCAGATGGTGCTTGAACTCTACAACTCATTCCTAAAGAAGGATCTAGATAATTGCAGGAAAGTCCAGCTCAACATAATCAAGCTGAAAAACGAGTTCCGAAAGATGCCTTACCTCTACGGGCAGAAACTGGCCCAAGAGGCTATGGGCAGGCCAAGTGGACAGACGCGCATGCCACTGGGCCCGATCACGGGTGTGGAACGCATCCTGCTACGCAAGGGAATGAAGAAATCTGGCTTGATCTGAGGCGAACCGATGTACGGCTGGGCTGGCAAAATCTTAGAAGTCGACCTATCTAATGAAAAAATAACAGAAACAAAGCTCGACGAGAAGCTCGCGAAAAACTTCATCGGCGGCCGCGGGTTGGGTGTCAAAATTCTATACGACCGAGTTGGCCCAGATATAAAGCCTCTCGATCCAGAGAACCTGTTGATCTTTGCGACTGGGCCATTGACAGGCACGCTGGCCCCAACTTCGGGGCGGCACTGTGTCGTGACGAAATCGCCCTTGACTGGAACGATCTTTGACTCTCAATCAGGTGGCTTTTGGGGCGCGGAGCTGAAGTTTGCCGGCTATGATGCTATTATCGTGAATGGACAGGCGAAGAAGCCTATCTATCTGTTTGTAAACGATGGCAAGGCAGAACTGAAAAGCGCAAACGCCCTCTGGGGAAAAGGCACGCACGCGACCACCGATGCTATTTGCAAGGAAGTCGGTGATGATAAGGTGAAGGTCGCCTGCATAGGTCCAGCTGGTGAAAAGTTGGTACGGATTGCAGCTATTATCAACGACAAATATCGCGCGGCTGGCAGGGGAGGCGTCGGCGCAGTGATGGGCAGCAAGCGCTTGAAAGCTGTCGCTGCCCGCGGCAAAGGCAGACCGAAGATAGCAAACGAGGCGGACTTCAACGTTCATGTACGCGAGTGCCAAAAACTCATAAAGGAGAACCCAGTCACAGGTACCGGCCTACCCGCTTATGGCACCGCAGTCCTCGTCAATATTATAAACGAACATGGCGTCCTTCCTACACGAAACTTTCAGACTGGTGTTTTTCCAACGGCTGACAAGACGAGCGGCGAGACGATGGCAGAGACCATTCTCGTCCGAAACAAGGCCTGCTTCGGATGTCCGATCGCCTGCAGTAGGATAACTAGGGTTGATGGCGCAGAGCACGAAGGGCCAGAATACGAAACGATAGGGATGTTCGGAGCGCAGTGCGGCGTCGACAATCTTGAAGCAATCGTAAAGGCAAACCTTCTATGCAACGACCTTGGGCTCGACACTATTTCAATGGGCAGCACTATTGGTTGCGCGATGGAGTTGAGCGAACGCGGCAAGCTCAACGGACCAAAATTCGGCGATGAAAAAGCCATCATTGAACTAACTCAAAAAACTGCGATGCGAGATGGGCTCGGAGAAAAGCTTGCGGAGGGAAGCGCAAGACTCGCAAAGGAGCGCGGCATGCCAGAACTCTCGATGTCCGTCAAAGAAATGGAACTACCGGCCTATGATCTGAGAGGCATTCAAGGGCAAGGGTTAGCATCAGCGACGAGCAATCGGGGCGGCTGTCACCTGCGCGCCTACATGATCGGGCCAGAAATCTTGGGCGCGCCAAATCTCATGGAGCGCTTCTCAACGAGCGGGAAGCCCGAGACTGTGATAATCTTCCAAGATCTTGTTGCGGCGATAGATTCCTTGGTGCTCTGCGAGTTCACAGCCTTTGCGCTTGATACAGTTCAGTACGCAAAGCTTCTATCCCCAGCAACAGGCATCGAATTCACCGACGAGGACATGATGACAATCGGCGAACGCATCTGGAACCTCGAGCGGCTCTATAACCTGCGAGAGGGCTTTGGCGCTGAAGATGACACTTTGCCAAAGCGCCTACTGGAAGAGCCGATGCCAGAGGGCCCATCGAAGGGTCGCGTGAACATGCTCTCGAAGATGCTGCCGAGCTATTATTCCTTCAGAGGTTGGAACTCAAAAGGTGAGCCTACAAAAGAAAAACTGAAGGAACTGGGGCTAGCTTAAATTAGGGGCACAACATGTTTTCAAGATTCGTAAGCGCCGTGAAGAAAACAGATAAACAGCATAACAAAGTTGAGGGTGACAGGCGCCGCGGTGGCGTTCCAATAGTTCTGACTGCCTCGCTGATTGAGATGAGCGACTTTAAACTGAATCCATTCATCGCATTCACGGGCGGGTTTCCATCGAAAATAGTTCCGCAAAGACTTTTGAGAAAATCTTGGTATCCTGTAACACCGGACAATGAAGATGGCGACGCTAAATTTGCCCCTTACGGCCTCAGGAAAATAGAAGCTCTATTGGGCGAGGAGTTCGGGGAGTCTAATGTCGTCACCTGCACTCCAAAAAATCTTCACAAATTCGTGGGCGCAAAAACAAAAGTCGTAGGCATTTCTACTATGGACCCACTAGGCATAGGTTTCGTAAGCCGAACCTATACCTCGCTAGTCGCTATCGGTGGAGAGCCAATCGCTGCCGATGAATTCAGGAGTTTGATGAAGCACCCAGTGTTGAAAGAGAAGCGCGGGTTCAAAGTAATCGTGGGCGGTTCTGGAGCCTGGCAGATCGTTCGGGGAGACATGCAGGATGAATTCAAGATCGACACAGTGGTGATAGGTGAAGGCGACCGCACAGCTCTAGATGTATTTAGAAAAATTATGAAGGGCAAGAAAGTCCAACGGGTCATCAAAACTGAAAAACCAAAGATAAAAGAGATCCCAGAAATAACAAAGCCAGCCCTCTTTGGGGTCACGGAGATAACCAGAGGGTGCGGTAAGGGGTGCCAGTTTTGTTCGCCGACCATGCGAACATTCTATTCCTTCCCCCTTGAAAAAATCAAAAAAGAGGCAGAGCTGAACGCTCGCTCGGGTTCTAGAATGGTCGTCCTCCAAACCGACGATCTCTTCCTTTACAAACATCATGAACGCTTCGCGCCGAATAGGGAAGCAATCGTGGAGTTGGTGAATACCATTGGTAAAATAGATGGCATCGAATACCTGCAGCCTGCACACGCCGCACTCCCGCCAGTCGTCTATGATCCGAAGATGATCAAAGAAATAGCGCCAGTGCTCGTGGAGAAAGGCAAGTGGCGGTGCCATGGGAGAAGAGTGGCCTCCATAGAAGTTGGGATAGAAACAGGGAGCGTCAGACTGCTTGAAAAGCACATGCATGGCAAAGCGCTGCCCCTCGATCCAAAAGATTGGCCCAAAATTGTGGTCCAAGCGGTAGGCATACTCAACGACAATGACATTTGCCCGCTCGCGACTCTCGTCGTCGGTCTGCCAGATGAGCGCGAGGAGGACACGATCGCCACCATGGAGCTTGTCGACGATCTGTGGGGGTCTGAGATATTCTATGTCCCGCTCTTCTTCACATCGGAAGAGGAGTGCCTGCTCAGCTCGGCGAGGCAGGCTGACCTTCGTCGCTTATCAGAAATGCATTGGGAGTTCTTCGCAACTTGCTGGAGACACAATATAAACATCTGGGCCCCCGATGTCAGCAGCAAGGTCGCCGTGGCCTCGGCGCTCCTCTATCCTCTTTACTATAGGTGGAAACATGGGGCGAAGATCGGAAAAGCAATGAAGATTTTTGGCGGTTTTGAAAAATCCTCCATGATTGAGGGCGAGTAGATTTGAAAGTAGAAGTACGACTCTTTGCAAACCTTCGCGAATTGGCCAAAACGAAGACAGTGATAGAAGATATAAAAAGTGGAACTAGCGTCGGCGATGTTCTACAAAAAATTTGTGAAAGATTTGGTGTGAAATTCCGCGAGCAAGTTCTGGACAAACGTGGGCAACCAAATGAAAATATAAAAATTCTGCTCAATGGGCACAACATCGTCTTCTTGCAGGGACCGGCGACTAAACTCAAGGATGCAGACGTGATAGCTATTTTTCCTCCAGTTGGCGGTGGCTCATAAAACAATAAACCGAGGTTCAACATGAACGTGAAACTCCTAATCGGACTGGTAGTAGTTGGAGTTGCTTTAGCCAGCGGCGCGTGGCTCGTGCTCAAGCGCGCCCCAGAACAGCCGGGACAACAATCAGCCGATCAACCATTTGAATGGGTCAGCGACATTACACCGGGCTCGGGAGCAGGATCACCGCCAGGTGGAACCACTAACGATGGCCCTTGGAACCATCGAGTATTGAGCGCTACTTCAAGCGATGGTATGACTTGGGTGAAAGATACCCCGATCATCGCCGATCAGGCTTCAGTCCCAGAAGCGATTTTAGACAAAGACAACAACATACGAGTTTATTATGTGGACTGGTACAACGGACACGTGATCTCAGTTGCGTTGTCGCACGATGGCGTCAGCTGGATTTACAAGAAAGTTACAATTCAAGGAGAGGTTGCCGGAAGTCAATCGGGCATCTCGCCAGTGGACCCAGATATCGTTCTCTTGCCTGATGGCAAGTACAGGCTATTCTACATGTACGCTGGAAAAATTTACTCGGCGATATCTAACTACGGGATAAACTTCGTGAAAGAAAACGGAATCAGATACCAACATGAGACGATGATATATGACCCAGATGTAGTTAAGATGGGCGATGTTTGGAGGATGTTTGTTTCGTTGGGACTGAGAAATCTGAGCACAGTTTCAAACGACGGGTTAAGCTTCAGCAGGGAGAATGAACTACCGTTCGATGGCTCTGTGAGTTGCACCATACCTGTGGAAAATGGGTATCGCATGTATTACATGAAGCAAGGAAGCATATCTTCCTCATTTTCAAGCGATGGGAGGAACTGGGCCTTTGAAGGCTTGAGGTTGGATAACGCCGGCGACCCGACGGTCATCAGACTACAAAACGGGACCTACAAAATGTTTTACAAAACTTGGATTAACCCAACACACTAAACGGCTGCACAGGTGAGGTTTTTAATCACACATTCGTAAGTAGAGTAGTTGGTGCGATCATGGGAAAGCGTCCTCGAAAGTGGAAAAAAAGAAGGCGCATGCGCTGGAAATGGGTCCGCAAACGGATGCGGCGGAAGATGCGCAGGATCAAGCAGAGGACTGGCGCATAGTTTTAGTCTATTTCCCATTTTGAGATATCCAGGGACCAATATCCATCTTTCAGCACATTGTCAGTCTCGAGTATTTTTATTCGTTGCTTGAACAGCGGGCCGTTGGCGACAAATGTGTGGTATTCCCCAGCTTCGCCCAAGATGTGGAAGTTCGATTTGCTTTTGAGTTTATGTAGTTCTCTCACAAAATTTCCATCTATTTTGCGCCCCAACCATTCTTTACTAAATAAACTAGCTTTGGCCCTGACTACAATCGCTTCAAAACCCTCTTTTATAAAGTCTATGAGGGTTTGTTCTGGGTCGGCGCTCCATAGAGGCTCTATGGCCTTAATGTTCAGTTCTTTACAAACTCTGTCCACCCAATCTTTGTGCTCCTGAAGATCGACATCTCCAAAAACCACACCTTTTACGCCTACTCGCTTTAGTTCACCGATTACCTTTTTGAATTCTCGTTCGTAGGTGTCCCACGTGACCCTTCTTTGAGTAATCGGAATTTGGATCGCTTGTGCTTGTGCGCAGATTAATTTTGAGTCCAGCCCATGAGACATGCATCTCCGACCGTCTTCGCTCGTAAAATTCAAAAGATGGGAAACCCTAATCCCCTGCGACATCGCTTTATAGCACGCCAAACAGCTTTCTTTCCCTCCGCTCCACGATATGGCAGCTTTCATAACAGGCACACTTTTTAGGTTACATTAAAAACTTTGTGCTTCAATTTCTCGGTGCCGCACAAATACGTCACATTTTTCAAATATTTTCTCGCTTCTTTTACAGCATTTTTAATTTCTCGGGGGGTCGGTGCTTGCCATAAATCGTTGACTGGAACGTAGGCATCGAGATGATACGGAATATTCGGATCAATCGATGAGACAAATTGTGCGATCTTCTTGGTCTCTTTCAAGTCAATTAGGTTTGGGATGTAAATGCTCTCCGAGGACAAAGGAACGTTGAAATCATAGATTTTTTTAAAATTCGTTAGAGTGTTTTTATTGGATTTTCCAGTAAATTTTCTGTGCAGCTCATCAGAATATGCTTTTATGCTTACGCAGATTTCATTTACATTTTCTAACAACTCTTCGTTTAGCTCATGGCCATTCGTTAATAGAACACAGTAGACGCCGGAATCGTGCAATTTTTTGGTTAATGTCAGCAGTTCTGGATCAACGGTGGGTTCCCCACCCATTAGGATTACCTTTCTGGCGCCGAGCCTATCCAAAATTCTCAAAACCTCGTCCAAATTCAGATAACGGATTTTACCTTTGGGTCGAGTTTTTAAATGAATATCGTACAAGGTCTTTTTTCTAATGCAACCCAAGCAACTGAAATTGCATTCATTGAAGTAAAGGTTCGCAGTTTTTGTCTTTGGGGCGTATGTTATGTGATACACGTTCATTTTACCACCCTAAACTGGATAAGCCCCGCACTTTCGACAGTACGTAGATGTAGGAGACATATTTGAATTACAACCGGGGCAAATTTTGCCTTTCGAGTCAGTCGGGTGAGGCACCCCTATCTCCGATCTGTAAATTTCATAGTAAAACAGCTGCTCCTTGTCCCTGATAGTCACCTTATCTTCATCGAGGTACTTGCTCTTTTTCTCGTTAAATTCGATGTCAGGAATGATCGAATTAAAAAAGCTTGGAAGCGTGACGGTTCCCGAACCTGCCTCTATGGGTGTTTTGGTCCTCCATACTATTTCTCTGGGTAACACATTCTCAAAGGTTTTGCGTAGGATCCATTTGCCCCATATTTGGCCTCTTTCGCTCCAAACTTTTAATCTCGGATCCAGCTTCATAGCAAATTTTCTAAATTTAGGATCAAGATATGGAAGCTTGACCTCGATCCCTAGAGCCTTGGCCAGCTCCATTGAAGAAAAATGCATAATGCTCCACAATTTTTGAAGCTCTGAATCCAGCTGCTTTCTTTCCAATCTGCGAAGGAAGCTGTACCCTGCAAAAAGCTCGTCACACCCGTCTCCAGTCATAACCGTGTCTGCGCCGTTCTCCTTCGCAAACTTTAGGCCAATATAAATCGTCACACTATTGCGTATTTCCATGGGGTCAAAAGAGTCCATAGTTTTAATAACCACGCGAATGGCATCATATAGCTCATCTTCCTCGAATGTGCGGACGAAATGCTTTATTCCCAGATAGTTTGCCATCAGCGTTGCATACTCGATGTCTGGTGCAGGAGCATTTCGAAGAGCAGCTGTGAATGCTTTTAGTCTTGCCCGCTTGGATGCCAAGTATGCAAGGATAGATGTGTCGAGCCCACCCGAAAGCAGGACTCCATCCGCCAAGTTTCTTTTGACGCTCTCATCCAGCGCTTTTGCAAGTTCCCCTCTGATAACGGCGAGATTTTCTACATCCAATCGTTTTTGCAAATCTGCCATATGTACCTCTTTAATATTTACAGACAAGTTTTTATATGTTGGATATACCATCCAACATGGGGTTAAAGTTTGGGCATAACCAGAATCAGAAGAAAAATTGCAGAGAAAATATGGGGAGGCAGAACCCCTGACGAGATTTTGTCAAAGAGGTTCAAAATATTTGTTCTGCTGGGTGTGCTCCTTGCAGGATTATTCTGGATATATAGGGCTAAAGCAGGGATTGGGTTTCTTCCTAACTTCGAATGGTTTATACCGGCTCTCGTAGTCGTGGGCTCTTTCTCGCTTTCTTTGGGAAAAAGTACGTTTTGGAGGACGGTCAACAGATATTTTGGGGCACTAGTCCTGATAAGCGTGATAGTTTTTGACTTGCTTCTTTTCGGCCCTAGTTACATGCCAATCTTTCTCTTTAAGTGGTCGGGATTCATTTTCGTCTGGATCCTCGCGATACGCAATAAGCTTTCGATGTTTGGCAGATACAAAACATTAGTTGGACACACCCTTGTTACGACGGCCATCGCCATCCTACTGTTTGATATATGGACAGGCGTCATCGGTACTTCGCTTACGGGGTGGTACGGGGCAGTTACAACTCCTACGCCGTGGCTGATCGCCTTTCTTGGGCAGATACCTTTCACATTCTACCACCTTTGCTCTCTGATTTTTGTTCCACCGCTGGTCGGGTTGGGTAAACTTCTGGTCAGGGTTAAGGTTCCTATATCGGTTGCGGTCCCATCTGGGGTAAAAACAGCGTCTAGTCAGAGGAGGTGAGAAAACGGTAAAAAAAGAAATCCAAGCGGTTGCCGTGGTCTTTATTGTAATTGCAATGGGTCTGATCTACGTAGGGTATCAAGCGAACAAGTTACAAGGAGAAGTGAACGAGCTGCGAAGCACAGATAGCACAATTATTGAAACTTTGTATACGCGAGTAAGCGGGCTTGAAAATTTAATAATTGATTGCGAAGTCACAATCGACAACAGTACAGAAACCGCGACATACACAGTTTATCTAACAAAGGGAGCTACAGCTCTGGAGGCCCTGCGGAGGGTTGCGGTAGTTGAAACCACGTACTATGCCGGGCTGGGAGAATTCATAGACTCGATTAATGGTGTAACGAACAATACAGCCACGGGAATGTACTGGATGTGGTACGTCTGGAACGAAAATGAAGCAGCCTGGAGGTATGCTTCAGTGGGCGCAGGCTCATATGTGCTAGAAGATGGTGAGAACATCAAGTTCAGGTACGAGGTACCTTCGTGGTGAGGGTTCGCGCAGCGGCCCTTACCCCGGCCTCGGCTTTTACGACATCACTGCCAGTGCCGATGATTATAACATCCCCATTGCGAGGCCTAAATATTTTGATCAACTTTTCAACTTTCTTATTTACCTTGGTGAAACCATCTGGAAATTGAAGTTTGCCTGCCTTGAAGACGAGCACCGTCGCCCCATCCGCCCCAGCTTTGATCGCCTCATCCCGCTGCTCTATGCCTCTTTTGACCTTGGCGGCTGCTCCTCTGACGACGGTCACAACATCGACCTCACCGACAGTCAAGTCGCCCGCATCTACTTGCACGAATTCTAGGGGCTTGCCGAGAACGTGCCTGCCTTTGGCCGTGAGCGCATGTCCGCCGCGTGAGGAGGTAATCAAACTTTGTTTCTTCAGCTGGTTGAGGATCGTACGCATGCTGCCCTCACCGATGCCGAGCTTCTTTGCCAGTTGTTTGCGGCCAATTGTCTTGTGTTCAGCGATAATTTCGAGGGCCCTTCTAACATGAACCTCGGCAAAGCGTGGCAGCGGGCCGACCACGGATGTCATAAAACAGCACTTACTCCTTCACTATTTCAGTGCCAGTTTTGCCCTCGATGGCATCATACGCTTTATCCAACGAAGTTATTATCGACCGCTTCCCGCCCCACTTGATAAATCGAATCGCCGCGAGCATTTTTGGCGCCATACTCCCCTTCGCAAACTGGCCCTCTTGTAAGTATTTCTTGGCTTCGGCCACTGTAATTTTCCGCAGCCATTTTTCATCTAACTTTTTGTAATTTATCGCGGCTCCGTTGACATCGGTTAATATCAAAAGCACGTCCGCATCGACTGCTTCCGCCACCCGCTCCCCAGCAAGGTCCTTGTCGATGACGGCCTCCACGCCCTTCAGTTTGCCGTTCTCCTCAACGACTGGAATTCCTCCGCCACCCGAAACAATAGGAACGACATGAGCGTCTATCATTGCCCTTATCGCCTCCTTCTCGGCGATATCTTTTGGATCCGGTGAAGGAACAACTCGCCTCCATCCTCTGCCAGCATCGCTGATCACCGTCCAATTCTTCTCTTTTGCCAATTTCTTCGCGACCTCCTCCGTATAGAATGGACCAACAGGTTTTGTCGGATTCTTGAAAGCTGGGTCGTTCTTGTCGACGATGACTTGTGTCACGACTGTCGCAAGAGGGATATCCGGCCGCCCACCTTCGACAAAGATTTCGTGGAGGCTCTGCTGAATCATGTAGCCTATTAACCCTTGGCTCTCGGCACCGCAGACATCCATCGGCATCGCTGGCACGTTGAATGTGGCTTGCCCAGCATCATTTTGAAGCAGGATTGCGCCGACCTGCGGGCCGTTTCCGTGAGTTATGATGATTTGATATTTTTTGCTCATTATCATGTTGGCGAGGTGTTTGGCTGTCTTCTTGACGTTCGCCAGCTGCTCTTCATATGTTCCCTTCTGCCCCGGTTGCAAGATGGCGTTGCCGCCGAGCGCCGCAACTATTCTTATTTTGGTTTTCGCTGACATATTTTCACCTTCTGCTTTTACTCCTAGGTTTTCTTATAGATTTTTTGGCACCCATCAACAGAACTAGAATTCCTTTTTGAGCGTGTAATCTGTTTTCTGCTTGATCCAACACTACCGAATGAGGCCCATCGATCACAGCATCCGCAACTTCCTCTCCGCGGTGCGCGGGCAGGCAGTGCATGAAAATAACATCTTTCTTTGCATGCTTCAGCAATTCAATGTTGACTTGGTAGCCCTGAAAATCCCTCAACCTCTGTTCCCTCTCGTTTTCCTGACCCATCGAAGTCCACACATCTGTGTAGATGACATCCGCACCTGCGACCGCCTTTTTTGGATCGTTTGAAATTTCAACTTTGGCACCCGTCTTAGATGCATTCTTTTTCGCCAATGCCACGATATCCGCAGGTGGCTCATAACCCGGCGGACAGGCAACTGAAATGTTCATGCCGACCAGCGTGCACCCGAGCAACAATGAATTGCAGACGTTATTTCCATCGCCAACCCAAGCCAACTTCAGCCCCTTGAGCTTGCCCTTGTGCTCGCGAATCGTGAGCAAGTCACCCAGCGTTTGGCACGGATGGTGTAGGTCGGTCAGCCCGTTGATTACAGGCACGCTCGAGTAGCGCGCGAATTCTACGATGATATCATGTTTGAATAGTCTCGCCATCACCGCGTCTACCCAACGCGAGAGGTTACGGGCGACATCGGGAACGGATTCCCGCGTTCCCAACTGAATATCAGCTGGTGCCAAGTACACAGCATGTCCCCCAAGTTGAGTCATCCCAGTCTCGAAGGTCACCCGCGTGCGCAGAGATGGTTTCTCAAATATCATCCCGAGTGTCTTCCCGTGAAGCAACTGGTGCGGCTCGCCCTTCCGCAACTTTTGTTTCAGCTCCTCCGAAATGTCCAATATCGTCTCGATTTCCTTCGACGTCAAATCTTGCATTGAGAGAAGGTGCTTCACCTTCATTGCCTCAACTCTCCTAGAATTTTATCCAGCATCTTAATTAGGCGATCGATGTGGCCTCGCTTAATAACCAACGGTGGCACGAATCGAAGCACATTATCAGCGGTCGCATTTATCAAGAAGCCGTTTTCCCTCGCTTTGACAACAACTTTGTCAGCGAGTTCCTTCGATGACAGCTCCATTCCAATCATTAGCCCCTTTCCTCGAACGTCCCTCACGCAACTGTGTTCGCGGGCCAGCTCCTCCAAGCGCTTTTTAAAATATTCACCCATTTTTGCTGCTCGCTGTGGAAGCTTCAATCGCATCATCGTCTGCACCACTGCTTTCCCAGCGGCGCATGCGAGTGGGTTTCCACCAAAAGTTGATGCATGGTCACCTGGCGAGAAAGATTTCGCCACCTCGCTCCTCGCGCCGAAACAACCTATCGGGAAACCTCCGCCCAGAGCCTTCGCCATGGTAATGATATCAGGCTTGACCCCCCAGTGCTCGCACGCGAACCACTTTCCAGTCCGTCCCATTCCCGACTGCACCTCATCGCATATCAGTAGCACACCGTGCTCGTCGCAGAGCTTCCGCAAGCCCGGTAAATAATCGTCTGATGGGATATT
>Ga0172365_10000660_pt1 | contig 23796 bp, 26 predicted proteins | sample LakKivSesite48cm_FD_114535 | JGI IMG/M metagenome (GOLD analysis project Ga0172365, IMG submission 114535) | Sediment microbial communities from Lake Kivu, Rwanda - Sediment site 48cm | ecosystem: Environmental > Aquatic > Freshwater > Lake > Sediment | place: Rwanda: Western Province, Lake... | reverse complement strand
GATGCCCAAGGGTTGAGCGTCGAAGACTTGACGGGATTGCCTGCCGCCCTGGAAGATCTGCCTGCGCGGCAGCTCATGTTGCCATTGTCAATGTGCTACCCTCATCCTGCTCCGCAGGGGGTACGACTTTATGCAAGACTACAGGAGATTGTCAAGTTGCGTCGTAGGCCATTTGTGGGTAATATTGCTGGCCTATGGCAAACGAACAAACACAAACCAAGAAGCAAGGGAAGAAAAGTTCCGTCCGCCACACCCGAGCCATTCAACACGACCGGACCAAGCGACCCCTGACCGCTCCACCTGACGAGAAGATCGTCGAACAGCTGACCGAACTGATTTACCCCGTCACCCTGGCTCAAGAGGAGGCCTATCGGGACCTGGGATTGCGGGAGCGCGTAAGGTGCTGCAGTCCCTCCTGCCCACGCTGCAGGCTCGCTGGCAGGCGCGCCAGCGCCCTCTGCTCCCGGTGTTGGCCTGGGCCAGCCAGCGCTACACCGCCGTGCTGACGGTGGACGGCTCCACGCTGGATGCCTTGTTGCGCAAAGTTGGCCTGCTGCGGGAGGCGGCCACACATCCCCTGGTCGGACGAATGATGGCCTTGTTGGACCTGTGCTCCTGGCTTCCTCGGCACATTTGGTACGAGGAGGATGCCCAGGCTCATGACCAACGCTTCGGGCTGCGGATACTGGCGGTGCTGCAGGCAGGCACCTTGCTCATTGCGGTCTGGCTGGGCGTCCTCAAGCGCAAGCGTAAGCATAGATGTTCACCTCTTGAGGTGCTCAACTTGACAAGTCCCGGTGGACCTTAACTTGTAACCAATGGGCTGAGGGCCTTTGCAGGAACCGTGTCGCAGACTGCGACGACCTGACACACATCAGAAAACTCCATGAAGGCCGCACCATGGACTTCGGACACACCCCCACATCCGATGATCCCAATGCCTAATTTACTGCCCATGATTCATCTCTTGGAGTTAGGCCCCGAATATATCGCCTATGAGCTGGCGGAGGTAGTCAAGAGAAGCTGAGGCAATACGATCCAGGTTCTCTTCACTGCCCCCTCCTCGCATCCTGCTACACATCTCGTAGTTGATCCAGAAGTCGTAGCCCACCTCCTTCAACAATCTCAGAAACGACGGCCAGTCACATGCTCCTTCTCCCAGCGGCACCCCAACCGCTCTACGCGTAAGCACTTGACCCCCAGCGACCCTTTCGATCGCGCCAGGGACATAGTGGAAATCCCCTGCTGTGGTAAAGGCCAGAATATCCTTGCAGGCCCGCAGCGCCTCGGCATAATCGACCCCTGACTCCGTCAGCAGAGGGCAATCTATAGCCGCTTTGTAGGCAGGGGAGCCCACTGCCTCGACGATCTCTAGGACGTTGTGGACATTGTTACCTATGGGCGAGTGATTTTGCAAGACCAAGGTTACCTTCATCTCTTCCGCAACCTGTGCCGCCTCCCTGGCCAGTTCGATGGTCCATTGAATCTGCTGGCTCAGGGTCGCCTCCTGGTGGTAGGCTCCCATTCCAGAGGCAAAGGTACGTACAACAGGAGCGCCAAGGTCACGGGCCAACTTTATGCACTCCACGACGTACGCCAGGTTGATCTCTCGATGGAAAGCGGATGGGTCACAGAAGTCATTGTACCCTGCTACGCAGACCATCTCCAGGCCCAACTCAGCGGCCAGATCCCGAATCCGCATCCGATCCTCCGGGTGGAGGTCTAAGGGCAACGCATGAGGGCGTTTGGCGGCCAATGTGATGCCGTCAAAGCCCAACTGAGCAGCCTTCTCCATCATCTCTTCTACCGATAAGGTGGCCTGATCAGGCGTGACAGTTCCCGAATAGCTCACCGAATGCAGAGATACCTTCATCGTTTGTGTCCTTTCATGAACTTCTTGCAGGAGCATCAATGTCGTATCAGTGCCTCCGCTACCTTGGCAAAGGCAGCGATGTACTGATCCAACAGGGGCTTGCAGGGCTCAACGAAGGTGGGCAGCGACACCAGATAGGGATGCACCGCCTCTGCCTGTGGCAGCTCCGGCACCGGTCCTCTCACTGGCCGCTCGCCGGGGAAGCCGCGGTAGGGATAGCCCAGGCCACAGGCTTCCCGTTCTATGAAGAAGGGCTGCCTGTGGAGCAGTGGATAACGCTGGGGATGTATCTGCACCCCCTCCGCCTGCAAGATCTCCACATATCGCTCCCGCCTGGGGCCTTCTATCTCCTCCGGTTTGTATTGACATACATAACCGTACCAGCCGCCTCGGGTGACCTCAGGCGCGGTGTAGGGGGGCTCGATGCCCGGCACATCCCGCAGTCCCTCGCTGAGGTAGTTCAAGTTCTCCATCCGCGAGGTGATCACCTCATCCAGATGAGCCAACTGCACCTTGCCGAGCACTGCCGCCAGTTGGTGCATACGGTACTTGAATCCCAGCCCTGTTCCCCGGTAGCTGGACAACACCTCATCGGACAGCGTCCCGATCCGGGCGTGATCGTAGAGGCAGACGGCCCGCTCCCAGCAGCCCTCCTCGTTGGTGATCAACACGCCCCCCTCGCCAGCCACCATGGCCTTGCTCGCCTGCAGGCTGAAGCAGCCGACGTCGCCTATGGTACCCACTAGCTTCCCTTTGTAGGTGGAGCCATGGGCGTGGGAGCAGTCCTCGATCACCGCGATGCCTCTCGGCCGCGCCAACTCCAGGATATCGTCCATATCCACGGGATGGCCCCACAGGTGCACAGCCATGATCGCCTTGGTGCGGGGGGTGATCCGTCGGGCGACATCCTCCGGATACATGGTCAATGTGTGAGGATCGATGTCGCAGAACACGGGGACCGCGCCACAGGCCACGGCGGGAGTGGCCGACGCCAGCCAGGTGTAAGTGGGTACAATGACCTCATCTCCAGGGCCGACCCCTACAGCGAAAAGGGCGCAGTGCAGGGCCGAGGTGCCATTGTTGGTAGCCAAGGCATACGAGACCCCGTGGTAATCGGCGAATGCTTTCTCAAACTCCTCCAGCACACCGTAGTCGGAGAGCCCCCGTTCTCTTAGGTAGCTCTCGATGGCTCCGATCTCCTCATCGGTGATGCGGGGCCATCGTACTTGGTACTCGATTGTGACGGCGAGGGATCCCCCATTGATGGCAAGTTTCGCTCTTTGTAGAGCCATTTACCCTTTCTCCAGTAACAGAGCAGCCAGAAAATATTCCCTGGCTGCTCTAAAATCTGATCGAGTTAGATCTCCTGTGCCAGCGGTTATACGCTTCTCCAGGTTCCTGGGTCATTGACCGGTGATACCCGTCATGGAAATGCCTCGCAGGAAGTAGCGCTGCGCCGAGAAGAAGAGAATGATGACAGGAACCACCATGACACTCGATGCGGCCATAAGCCAATGCCACTCGGTGCTATATGAGCCTCGGAAGGTTTGAATGCCTAAGGCTAAGGTCTGTCGCTCTATATCGTGCAGGTAAAGCAACGGCCCATGAAGTCGCCCCAGTGGATAATGAAGGAGAAGATGCCCACCGTGGCGACCACCGGTTTGGACAGGGGCAGGATGATCTGCCACCAGATCCGGATGTGACCTGCGCCATCTATCCTGGCCGCATCATCCAACGCCAGGGGGAGACCCATGAAGAACTGCCTACAGAGGAATATGTAGAAAGAGGAGCTATAGAGACCGGAGAGCCAACCGGGAACAACAAGAAGTAGAAGAGTGTTCACCCAGCCCATTTTGCTGAACATGACATAGGAAGGCACCATGGTCACCGTACCAGGCAGCATCATCCTGATAAATACCAGCCAGAAGATGAAATCTCTTCCTGGGAAGCGCAGCCGGGCGAAGGCGTAGCCCACTAAAGTAGAGACCAGCACCTGCCCAATCAGTATCGTAATGCAGTAGATCATGCTGTTGCGGAAAAAGAGGATGTGGGCTTATAAAGATGCCTGGTGCAATAGTAGTTCGCGCTTAGATAGTCGTCTCGCCGACTCTCGTACAGCTTCATCGGGATTTGTGGTATATCCAAAACCCAGCTCCACAGTCAGAAACCCCCTGTAGTCCGTCTCCTCCAGAGTAGTCAGGAAGGAAGCAAAGTCAACGGTGCCATCGCCGGGGATCAGGTGCTCATCACGTTGGCCGTGGTTATCATCTATGTGGATGTGGAAAAGCGCTGACCCCAGCTTCCGCACCGCTTCGCCCAAATCCTCTCCCAGAACGTGTCCATGACCGGTATCGAAAACCACACCCAGATTGTCCAGCCCAAGCTCCTCCAGCAGGCGCAAAGCGTCGTCGGAGGTCTGCACCAAGTCGGTCTCGTACCTGTCAGCCGGCTCAACGGCGAGTCGGATGCCTCGCTCAGCGGCGAAACCACTCAGCGTACGCAGGCTCCCCTTTAGCCTCTCCCAGGCATCCTCCCTGCCCTGACCATAGAGGCTGTGGCCAGGGCAGATGGAGACCAGAGGCGCACCCAGCGATGCTACGGTCTCGATGCTGTCCTGGATGTAGCGTATGCTATCCTGGCGGATGCGCTCATTGGCGATGCATAAGTTTGTGGGGTAACGGAACTGAGCAGGGATGAACCCTGAGATCTCAAGTCCATGCTTCGCTAACAAAGCTCGCAGGGCTTCGATCTCAGCCGCGCTCAGATCCCGGCGATAGGCATGGGGCCGACCTCCCCATATCTCCACGCCATGGTAGCCGAAACTGGCTATGCGTTTGATCGCCTCTTCTAGTGGGTAGTTGAGATAGACGAAGGTGGATACGCTGAGCCTCACCCTTGTCAAACCCTTTCTATCAGCCCCTGGTAGTAATCCCGTGCCCTGATAGCTTCCTCCACGATGTTCTCCACGCCGGAGGTATCCACCACCAGGTAGCCAGCGTAGCCGATGCGTTTGAGGCTGTGGATCACTGCCGGAAAGTCTATGTTCCCACTCCCGGGCGAGAGATGGTAGGCCTGGGTGCCATCGTTGTCGGAGAGGTGCACCAGCTTGATCAGATCCCCCAGCTTGGGAATGACCAGGGCCAGGTACTCCTTGCCGGCATGGACATGGGCCACATCCAGGATCACGCCGACGTTGGAGGCTCCCGACTCCTTGAGGACATTGACCACAGCGTCGGTCGAGGAGAAGACATCGTTAGCGCGGGTCTCAATGATCAGCGTCAAGCCCTTCTGGGCAGCGATATCCGCGCACTGACAGACCTGCTCCACCGCACCTGTCCAGAACTCGGTCCAGGAGAAATCATCGGGGACGCTGACCGCTGTGGGAGGGCCACCTGTATATAGCTCCATGCCCTGAGGGCGGATCTCCGGCGGCATGTAGCCGCAGATAGAGACCAGGGGGCTTCCCAATTCGACGATCAGGTCCGTGAGCCGATCAAAGTCTTGGATGGCCCGCTCTCTTGTTTGGGTGTCGAGGGTGAACATCTTCTCCTCGACGGCCATCACTGAGGGGACAACCATGTGGTACTCCTCTAGGATGGCTTTCATGGCCTCGAGGTCACGGACGTGCTCCTCCACCAGCTCATCGTACAGCTCCAGTTCCATGGCCTCGAACCCGGCCTGGCCGACGATCTCCATCGCCTTCAGGTGATCCGCGGGCGACGGGGGGATGCCAAACAAGGTGATGGGGATAGTGTATCCACAGGCGACTTTCATGATTGTACTCCTTCCCAACCGGCTCTCTTCACAGGACATGAGCTCATATCTGGCTGTGATAAATACGATCGACCAGCTCCATGGTCTTGAATCCATCAGCGAAGTTGGGCTGCGGTTGTTTTCCCTCCTTCACACAGTCTATGAAGTGCCTGTTCTCCGCGTAGAACCCATACCACTTGAACCTCTCCTCACCGCCTGCCACCTCCGTCATGTCCAGCTCAAATGCCTCTCCCTTCCTCCTCCATTCCCAATCCCTACCAGCCTCCTCAGAGGTATAGATCATGGCTTTGCCGTCGGGGTCAGTGGCATTCACATAGGCCGAGATTCCCTTGCCATGCATCTCGAAGAGCCACTGGCGCTGCCCCACCGCCCAGTTGGCCGCCAGTTCTCCCACCGTACCATTGTCGAACTTGATCAGCGCGGTGAAGCTGTTGTCGTAGTCGCTGTACAGCCGCCGCACATCGCTAACCACCTTACTGACTTCGCCACCGCACGCCCAGCGCAGCCAATCCACACAGTGGACGCCATCCGTCGTTAGCATGTCAATGGACCCCCTGTGATAAGGCAGCGCCATCCCCACATGGTTCTTGAACACTGCCGCCCTGGCCTGAAGGATAGGCCCCTGTTCCTCCACAAGCCGCCGGGCCTCCACGATTAAGGGGACGAATCTCCGCTCGAACCCCACCATGGTCAGGCAGCCATGCTTTTCTGCGAGCTGGGCCATGCTCTCCGCCTGCACCCTGGTCAGGAAGGGTGGCTTCTCGATGAAGACGTTGAGGCCGTTGGTCAGCGCATAGTGGACTATGTCGAATAGCAGATGGACCTCCATGATGACATAGACCGCGTCGGGGTCCACCTCGGCCAGCATCCTCTTGTAATCAGTATACCTCCCGCTGGCCCCGTACTTATTAGCGGTCTTGTTCAGCCGCTCCTCATCCAGATCGCAGATCGCTGCGATCTCCACATCATCCATGGCGGCCAGCGATGGATAGTGGGCCTCGTTGGCCTGCCGCCCCGCCCCCACCATTGCCACACGGACCTTAGCCATTTCCACTCCTTTCAACTGTCGAAACTACTTCAGCTCTCCAGGTCTTTCAGACAGCGCTCAAAGTACTCCCGCCCCCGGCGCACTTCCTCCCATATATCATCCGCCGGCACACCTCCGAAGTCCACATTGATGTAGCCATCATAGCCGATTCTTCTGAGGCTGCGCAGGACCGACTCAAAATCTATGTTGCCCCTCCCGACAGGCAGGTGGTAGGAAAAACTGCCATCGTTGTCAGCCAGGTGAACATACATCAGCCGCTCTCCCAGCTTGGGGATCACGAGCTCCAGATGCTCTTTGGTGGCATGCGTGTGGGCTACGTCGAGAAGCACCCCGGCGTTATCCTGGCCGGCCTCCTCTAGCAGCCGCAGGATGCCATCACTGGTGTTGACGAAGTCCCCCACCCGGTTCTCAATGACCAGCCGCTGACCCCATTCGCCAGCTATGCGGGCCATCTGGGCTAAACACTCAACGGCATGGTCCCAGAAGGCCCACCAATCGAAGCCAGGGGGGACCTTGACCTGGAGGGGCGGGCTGCCCCGGTAGACCTCCGTGCCGGGCACCATCTCGATCTCCTGAGGCATGTAGGCGCAAATGATGGCTGTGGAGCAACCCAAATCGGAAATCAGTTCCGTCAGCCTTCGGAAGCGCTGGATGTCGCGATCGGAAGCATCCCGGTCGGTAGAGAAAGCCTGTTGCACCACACCTATCACGCCGGACAGCTCCAGTTGCTGCTCGGCGAACTCAGCTTTGACCTCATCCACTCTGTCCCCGTACTCCTCCAGGTTCAGGGCCACATCCACCTCCAGCTCAACAGCATCAAAGCCAGCCGCCCTCATCTCCCTCAATGCCTTCAGGTAGTCGTCGAGGGAGTAGGGGAACCCGTAGCGGGTGATGGGGTATAAAGCCGCACAGCCTATTCTCATGATGACTCTCCTTTCCCTGTTGCAAGCTGCCCCTTTCGAGCCATGATCGGCAGCATCTCGGCGCTCTGCCGGATGATCCCAATCTGCATCTGCGGATTCTCGCCCAACCTCTCCCCGATGTAAGCGGGGAGGGAGGAAGGGCTCACATGGTTCAGACCGATCCTGGCGGCCATGTCCTTGGTGACCCCCTCGGAGACCAGGGTGACCTTGTAGCCCCTCTTGATATGGTTAAAGCATAGGGCCTCGGCCGCCACCAACGGATCCGTTATCTTCCCCCCTTCCAGCCTCGCCCATAACTCCTCATCCCTTAGGTTCCCAAACTCCACCAGTTCGGCGTGAGCAGGGCTGATGGACTCATAACAGGGGGAGACCAGCACGATCTCACCCCCTGGCGCAGTGGCCAGTTCGGCGGAGAAGATCCCCTTGTCCGCCTGGAAGAGATCGAAATCTATGGGGTAGGTGCTGGAGATGGTCAGATCGGCCTTCCGTGAGAACTCAGCGCCCCATACCTTTTCCGCCTCCCTTACACCAGCCCGATGGGCCTCGATCATATCCCCAGCGATGACTTTCACCACCTCCCCCTCCCTATTTAGGATGGTGTTGATGATGAAGTGGAGGCCCACCTTGGCCGCGAACTCCTCCATCTCCTGCCGGCAGGGTGTCACCACCGTCCCCAGGTGCGGCTCTCTGGACCCCAGCAAGTGCATCTGTGCTGTTGTCTCTTGCCCAGCCACCCCCGGCAGGAGGATCTTGGCCCCGCCACCCCAGCCTGTCGGATGGTGGGGGACAATGTTCCCCACCCCGATCCTGACATGGGCCTCGATCACTCGCCGGTTGATCCAAATCCTCGTGCCCCGCTGGGTCAGGCCATAATCCACCAGGTTGTCCCCGTCGAGACAGTCATGGTTGAGCACCGGGATGCGGGACAGTACCTCAGCGCCGAATTTCTCCTCGATCTCCTCGGGCTTCATCGGCCTGTGGGTGCCCGAGGCGATGATCAGCTCGATCTCCTCGTCGGGCACCCCTGCCGCGTTGAGCTCCTCCAGCAGGACGGGGATGATTATGTTAGCAGGGGTTGGGCGGGTGTTATCATCGGCGATGATGACCACATGGAAGCCAGCTTTCACCCACCGGGACAGGGGGGCACAGCCGATGGGCTCCCTGATCGCCTTCCTTATCTCCTCCCCCTCATCCGCAATCCCCTCCACCCGTCGAGGGCCCAAGTCAAAACAGAAGTTGCCCTCCGGAATGGCCAGCGATATCCGCTCTGAGCCATAATGGATCTCCACTGTCTTTCACTCCTTTACCCAGTCTGCGGCAGTTTCCTCCGCTGTGCTTTGAAAGGCCTCACTCCAGAAGGACAACCCGTCCCTCCTCGGCGGAGAGGTAGGCACTGTAGATCACGTGAATCACCTCTCTGCCCAGTTGGCCATCGGATAGGGGAGCCCGGTCGAACTTCACCGCCTCGACGAAATCCTTGAGCTCCAGTTGGTATCCGAGGAACCACTCCTCGCTGACGCTGGGGAAGCTCCAGCCGGCCTTGGTCTCCAGCTTCTCGACGATATACTCCCCCTCGAAGATGGCGGGGTCGGGAGCGTATGCTTCCAAGAGGTTGCTGCGGGAGAGGTTACAGTGGATCCGGGCATTGGACAGGAAGATGTCCAGTGTGTCCTTTATCCCCCCAGACAGACATCAGAGGCGAAGATGATCCCCTTCGACCCGTCGCTGAAGGTCAGGATCGCCGTCGCCCAGTTCTCCACATCCTCCCAATCGCTCACCACCCATGTGAGAGCCGTGATGGCTCTCCTCGCCCCTGAGCTCAAAGATGGTGCTGCCGCTGGCTCTGATCAACCTCTTCGCCTTCTGGATGGCGGGGGCGTAGACCCAGTTCTCGGCGTACATGAAGCTTCATCCCATGCTCCTGGGCCCCGGCGATCATCTCATCGGCGTTGCGCAGGGCGAGCTTCAGCATCCTCGCCCCGGGGGTCCTGCCCACCACCTCCTTCCCTCACCGAAGTACCCAGTCAGCGGCTTTTCGCAGATGATGAGCTTCCCCGCCTGGGCGGCCTGCAGGGTGAACTCCTTGTGGACATGGTTGGGGATGCAGAGGTCTATGATGTCCACATCCTCCAGCTCGAGGAGACTGGGGTAGTCGCCGAGAACCTGTCTCACCCCATGCCGCTGAGCGAACGCCTCAGCCCTGGCCTGGGTGCGCGAGGTGACTCCCACCAGCTCGATGCCCAGGCCGGTCAGTTCTCGGTACACTCGGGCGTGCAGGTCCGCCGCGAACCCGGCTCCGACGATCCCGGTGCCAATAGTATCCATACTCTTTCTCCTCACCCTGATTGGAGTCCCATCTCCGCCAACAGCCCCCGGACGTAATCGAGGGACTCCCGGGCACAGCGGTCCAGGTTCTCCTCACTGCCACCGCCTACCAAGGGCGAGCACATCTCATAAGAGAGCGCCCCCTGGTAGCCGACCTCATGAAGGGCACCGATGAACTCGTGGTAGTCTATGCCACCCTGCCCAACCGGGACAGCCACCAGTTCCAGGCCGCTTTCCTTATAGGTGACCGTCTGCGGGATGTACTGGTACCTTGCGCGCCTCACGAAATCCGTAAGGTGAGTATGCACCATGAGCTGACCCACTCGGAGCACTGTTTCCCTGAGCGGCAGCCCATGCTCGACGATCATGGGAGCGTCGAGTACGATCCCCACATTGGGTTCTCCGACATCCTTGACGAAGTCGAGCAGGCTGTCGGGATGGCTGGCGATGCAGGAGTGATTTTGGATGCCCAGGGTCACTCCATAGTGAGAGGCTATCCTGGCTGCCTCCTTAAGGCCCTGCACGCAGCGATCCCACTGCTGACGGTAGGGGATATCGTCGTAGAAGAAGCCTGTGTAGGTCCGGACGAGAGGGCAGCCCAGATCACTGGCCAGCTTGATCACCTCCTGGATGTAGACCAGTTCCTTTTCGGTGTGTGCCATATCCGGGTGGCCAGATGGGCCGGACCAATCATGATAGCTGGCCATGCAGGCCAGCTTCAACCCCTCTTCCTGCAGAATGTGCTGGATATCCCTTCTCCCTTCTTCATCCAGGTCCAATGGAGAGGCATGTGGCCGCTTGGCCATTAACTCCACCGCCCCGTACCCCAGCTCCCTCGCCTTCTTGAGGAAATCCCACAGGGGAAGCCTGACCTGTCCTCCCCAGGTCCCGGAGTAGCCCACCGAGTGCAAAGCCAGTTCCATGGCCTTTTTCCCTTTCTGAGGTGTTGTCATCATCGAGCCGAGCTGCTTTCCCGAATCTAGAGGTGCTGCTGCTTCAAGATCTCCAGTGCCTCGCCGACGGCCTGCAGGGTGTTCTCTATATCGTCTTCGCTGTGGGAGTAGGAGATGTACCAGCGCATGCCGTTGTAGGGCATGATCCCCCTTCTCAACAGCTCTCTAAAGGAATACATCAGCCTGGCTCGATTTCGCTTCTCATCCTGGCCGACGAAATGCAGTACACAGGGTGTCCACGGACATCCTCCCGCTTCCACATCCAGATCCATACTCCGCGCTATCTCGTTGACGCCCTCTATCAATCGTTGCCCCAATCGCTGGATGTGGGCCACCACGTCTTTCTGCTGGAATTCATGAATTGTAGCCAGCGCTGCAGCAAGGCTCATGGTCTCCCCGCCAAAGGTCGAGGTGATCGCGGCTCCATTCCATTCCCCCATGACCTCTTTTCTGCCTACGACGACGGAGATAGGGAATCCATTGGCCACCCCCTTGGAGAACACAGCCAGATCAGGAAGTACGCCAAATCGCTCCTGCACTCCACCGATCGCCACTCTGAAGCCGGTCACGACCTCATCAAAGATCAGAACCACTCCGTACCGCTCGCTGAGCTCCCGAACTGTCTGGAGAAAAGGATGGATGGAAGCCCATTGCTGTGGCGTATAGACCGGTGGGGTTACGATCACCCCTGCCACCTGATCCTGATTCTGGCGCAATGTCCCCTCGAGACGGTCCACATCCTCATAGGGCAGGGTGATTGTGAGTTCCGACACCGACGCGGGTATCCCCTTTGCTCCTGAGCACCAGTCATGCCATCCGTGATAGCCGAAGCTCACGATCTTGTCCCGGCCGGTGTAAGCCCGGGCCAGACGTACTGCGGCCGCCGTCCCCTCCGCCCCTGTCTTCAGAAAGCGCACCATCTCGGCACATGGAATGACCCGGATCAGCTCTTCGGCAACCTGGACTTCCAAAGGGTGAGCGCTTCCATAGGCAATCCCCTGCTCAAGTTGAGATACTACCATCTTATTGACCGCTTCATAGGCGTGTCCCAGGATGACGGGGCCACATGCCAACTTATAGTCGAGGTATTGATTCCCGTCCAGGTCGAAGACGTAGGCCCCATGCCCTCTTTGGATGTAAGGGGGATAGAGACCCCTCAACTCCTCAAGTGGACGCTTGGAGTTAGTCTGCGTGCCAGCCGGAATGATGCTCAAGGCCCTGTCATATAGGGCCTCAGACTTAGGGACTCTTGAATATGTGCTCATCCCTCTTTTCTCTTGTTCCCAACGCGGATCGCTCGTGAATCAGAGCCCCGCTAGGGCATATCGGGAGGAGACATTGCCACCATCCCCTGGCATCCTACTGCCCTCTCGTCAATCCGCTCTAGCAGCTGCATGAGCCCTACGCCGTACTCGAAGTTCGTGTCCGGCTCCCGGTCCCCTTTGATGCAGTCAATGAAGTGCCGGCTTTCCTGGAAGTATCCGTAGGTGCGGTGGAAAGCATCACTGCCGGCCAGCTCGGGGCCGCTCAGCGACTCCGACTCGGGGTGGAGGAAATCCGTCCCTGTACCGCCATCGCGCAGTATTTGCGCCTCGTCAGGGGCATGTATATAGGCAGCTATGCCTCGGCCGTGGACCTCGAAGCGCTCATGGCGCGCCCCTGACGCATAGTTGGCGCAGAGCACACCGCATCCCCCATCGGCGAAGGAAAAGAGGACGGTGTAGACATTGGTACATTCGGAATCGAATACTCTGCGGCTGTTAGTTCCTATCCGATCTACCTGTCCTCCCAGAAAGATGAGCGTATCTACGGTGTGGATGATGTCCACGGGCAGCCAGCTATAGCTTTCATAAATGGGCGGCATGCCCAGGTGGTATTTGTGGAACTCACCGACGGCTAGCGTGATGGGTCCGCGTTCTGCCACACGTCTTCTTGCCTCCACGACCACTGGTGCCCAGCGACGGTTCACCCCGAACATTGTCTTGCAGCCATGTTCTCTGGCGGCCTGAGCCATCCGCCGGGTATCCTCGAGGCAGAACCCGGGTGGCTTCTCGGTGAACACATGCTTCCCCTGGGCCAGGCAGTCCAAGACGATGGGGGCCAAGGGCTTGGGAGCCATGATGACGTAGACCGCATCCAGCTCCACCTCCTCCAGCATCCGACGATAATCAGTGTAGCGCCGCGAGATGCGGTACCTATCCCCAGTCTGTCGGAGCCGCCCTTCATTCAGATCGCAGACAGCAGCAATCTCCACATCGGGCATCTCAGAGAGCGAAGGATAGTGCACTTGGTTGGCCATGCCTCCTGCACCAATGAAGGCCACCCTCACTTTTGTCATCTTTTCCCTCCTCAACTGTTGAGCCTGCTGACAGGCCACCTCGGTGGCACTAATGAGCTTTGAAGCGTCCATTCTTATCTCGTCATGGTCCGCCCCAGCAGCGCTCTGATGGCTTTGTACTCATGGGCGATGATCTCCGCTGAAGAAAGAGAGGTTGTGGGAACCTCATATGACAGTTCCGAGGCCACCGACGTGGCAAAGAGCTCACACTCAACTGACAGATACCCATCAAAGCCCGTGTCTCTTAGGTATTCCAGGATCGGTGTGTAATCTATGACACCGTCGCCCATCAGTGTGCCAGGTGCCCGGCCATCGTCCCCCCACGATGCGTGATCCCTCACGTGGACGATGTGGACATAGCGCGCTATCTTTTCCAGGGCCTCTGGGCCGTAGTCCGCCCGCGCCAGATAGAGGTTACCCACATCGTAGGTCACCACCAAGTTGTCGGCCCCGGCCATCCCCAGATACTTCCTGGTCGATTCCGCCGTTTCGATCAGCGAGCGCCCATGCATCTCTAGCACCATGTAGACCCCATATCGGGCGGCGTAGTCAGCCACCCTGCGGACCCATTCCATCTCCAGCTCCCAATCCTGGTCTGTCGCCTGATCAGGGGAGACTGAGGCAGGAATGTGGCGCACATAGCGACAGCCGAGGAGATCCGCGATCTGGACGAATCGCTGGAATTCCTCGAACCGCCCCTGCGCCTCCTCCTCACCTGGCCGTACTGTCCTATATAGGAGGGGATATTCACAATCGGCAACTTCAACTGAGTTGCCAGCTCCTTGACCTCCCTCAGCCGATCCAGATCGATATCCGCCGCGAGATGGGGACTACGGCCGATCAGCTCGATACCCTCGTAACCCACCTCTGCAGCGAGTCGCATGGCGTCCTCAAGGGGATGATCGAGTATGACTTTGGAGAACAGGGATATCTTCATTGGCCACCTCCCAGGCGTTCAATCCCTCTACTCAAGTACAGGTCGGTCTCTTCCTCAATGAGCGGTGCGACCGCGCTGTACGGAGCTCAGAAGCTCACACCGCCACCACTACTCAACTGGAGGGCATACCGTTCAGGGGCCGTGCCTTCCAGATCTGCTGCTCTTGTCTTGCCATCCTACCGTCCGCCCATCCCGGTCATGACGATGCCCCTGACAAAGTACTGTTGGGCGAAGAAGAACAGGACGATGATGGGGATGGTCATCATCGTTGAGGCCGCCATCATCAGATTCCACTTAGAGTAGCCAGAGCTCAGGCCTCGGAAGAAAGCCAACCCCACGCCTAACATCTGCTTATTCAGGGTGGTGATATAGATCAGAGGCCTGATAAAGGCGTTCCAGTCGCCCATGAAGTTCAACACGGCTATGGTGGCCAGAACAGGCTTGGACAGCGGCAGCATGATCTGCCACCAGATGCGGAAGTTAGAGGCTCCATCCATTTTGGCCGCCTCATCCAGGTCGTAGGGGATCGTCCGGAAGAACTGGCGGAGGAGGAAGATGTTGAAAGCCCCGCCCCCAAAGAAGGCCGGTACGGTGAGGGGCAGCCAGGTATCAATCCAGCCTAGCATCCTGAAAAGAATGAAGGTAGGAATCAAGGTCACGGCGTCAGGCAGCATCATGGTGGCCAGGAGGACAACAAAGAGAAGGTCCCGCCCCGCGAAGTGGATGCGGGCAAAGCCGAAAGCGACCAGCGACGAGGAAAGGAGCACACCCAGCAGGGAGATGAGGGAGATGATGATGGTGTTGCGGAAGAAGATATAGAAGGGGAGGACACCAAAGAGGGTATTGGGATAGTTGCTCCACACGATCGGATCGGGTATCCATTGCGGGGGGAAGGTGAACTCTTTCCCAGGGGCCTTCAGTGAAGTGGAGACAAGCCAGAAGAAAGGGATCAGAAAGGTGATGCCTCCGGATAGAAGGACAACGTGCATCACGGATTCGAAAACCGCGTGTCTGACCCTCTTACTCCTGATCCGAAGTGCCAAGGAGCCCGCAGAGATTCGGGCTCCTGTGATGGATTGTTTGGTCTCAGTCATATCATCGTGTCCTTAGGCCTCTTCATAGTAGACCCACCTCTGGGCAAGCTTCAACTGGATCACCGTGAAGATGAGGATGATGACAAACAGCACCCAGGCCAGGGAAGAGGCATAGCCCATCCAGAAACTCTCAAAGGCCATGCGGTACAGATAGAGGACGTAGAAGAGGGTGGCGTTGACAGGGCCACCACCCGTGGCAACGTAGGCTGTGGAGAAAACCTGGAAGGTGCCGATGATGCCCATCACCAAGTTGAAGAAGATGGTCGGGGTAAGCATAGGGATGCTGATATGCGTGAATCGGCTCCACAGGCTAGCGCCGTCTATCTCGGCGGCCTCATATAGAGACTGGGGTATCCCCTGCAAGCCAGCAAGGAAGATGAGCATGGTGGATCCCGTCCCCCACATCCCCATCATGATGAAACAGGGCTTGGCCAGAGCAGGATCGGCGAGCCATCCCAGAGGAGGCAGGTGGAGTGACTCCAAGACTACATTAGCGAAGCCGAAATCCGGGTTGAAGATCCACACCCACAGGAGCGCGGTGGCAACGGTGGGCGTGATGGAGGGTAGGTAGTAGATAGTGCGATAGATGCTCACGCCGTGGATCTTCACATTCAGGGCCAGGGCAACGACCAGAGCGGTGATCAGAAAGGCAGGAACACCCAGAAAGGTGTAGTAGGCGGTGTTCTTTAGGGAGATCCAGAAATACCGGTCGTGGATCATCCTGGAGAGATTGGCGAGCCCGACCCATTGGGGAGGGCTAAGGGCGCGGTAGTCAGTGAAAGACAGGCAGAGGGAGGCGACCATCGGTCCGGCCGTGAAGATGAGGAAGCCTAGCAGCCAGGGCATGATGAACAGATAGCCCTCAATATTCTTCCTGAATCGAAGGCTCGTCCCGCGCCCGGGCCTGACGGATGAAATAGACAAGGTGCACCTCCTCTGCGCCGATTCAGGGGAACTGGGGAAGAGCGGTCCAGTCCGAGACGTGCGCTCTTCCCCAGCCATCCCAATGTCCGGTCATGCCCCTGCCAAGAACTCGTCCATAGCCTGACAGCCCGCTTTGGCGGCTTCTTCCACGCTCTTCTGACCCAGGAGTATGGCATCCCACTGTTCGCGCCAGGCTGTCTGAATCTCCGCATACCTGGCTGGCAGCGGGAAGGGCCTGACATGATCAGCGGCATCCCGGTATACCTCAGCATCCTCCCAGGGCAGGAGGTTGTCCAGGAAGGCAGGACTGTCGAACAGCGACCTCCGCGATGGAATCGCCCGCTGCTGTTCAAACTCGAATCTCTGTCCCCCCAGCTCGCCGGGCTTCGGACCACACATATACTTGACGAATTCCCAGCAAGCTTCAGGGAATCGGGTCGTAGCGACTATAGCCTGTGCATTGGGCCCATTGCGGCAAAAGCGGCCTGCTGGCCCTTTGGGCACGGGTGCAATGCCGACCTCCCAGTCCAGTCCTTTCATGCCTGGGACGTCGGCCCGGATGCCGCAGTCGTCCATTCCGCACTTGCCGCTCAGGAAGCCGCCCGGCAGCCCTTCTTGCTGATCCGGCAGGGGGGCGACGTTATACTTGACGAACAGATCGGTCTGGAACTTCAGTGCCTCTATCGCTGCGGGTTCGGTCAGGAGACACTTGGTCATATCCTCGTCCCACAGACATTGCCCCCGAAGGACCAGATGACGGCGCAGAGCCAGTGTAGGGAATTGGTGGTAGCCCAGACCCCGAAGGTCTTCTCCGCTCCAGTACCCTTGGTCAACCGCTGGGCGAGCTCCAGCATTTTGTCCCGGGTCCACTCATCCTTCCCGTCTTTGAACCCCTCCGAGTACTCAGTGGGGTACTCCACACCCATCTCGTCGAACATCGTCTTGTTGTAGAAGGTGACAATGGGGCCAGAGTAATAGGGATAGCCGTAGGTCTTGCCCTTGTAGACGAAGTAGTCCAAAGTCACATCGAAGAAGTCGTCAGCGCCAAATTCAGCATCCGAATCTGCCATGTCATCCTGAGGGAGAAGCACATTCTGCTCAGCGTAGAGGGGTACCATAGAGGGGTGCAGGTAGACCGTGTCCGGCGCAGCTCCCCCTGCTACCATCGTGGTGATCTTCTGTGCCATCCCGTCCTCAGGGACCAGCTCTTCCACGAGCTTGATGTCCGGGTACTTCTCTTCGAAGTCGGCGATATTCGCTTGCCTGATCTCCAGTTCCCCGGGGTCGGCGACATGGGTGTAGCGGATCGTGACCGGCCCGGTCACAGGTCTGGGCGTGGCGGTCACCACCTTCTCGACCTCCTTGATGACCTCCTTCTCGACGATCTGAGGCGTCGCCGGTGCGCAGGCTGCTACAATGGCCCCTGTAGCCGCGGCCGCCGATAGCCGCAGGAAGTCACGGCGTGTGAGTTCTTTCTTCTCTCTCATCTGTTCTTCCTCCTTGGAAATAGCTAAAAGGTTTTCACTCCATTCTCGACTTTGTCTGGCCATTGTTTCCCTCCTTCAGGAAGCTAAAAGCTTCCCCTCCCAGCCCTGCCCCCTTGCATGACCTCTGCCAGCATCAGGGACAGGGCATCAAAGACGATCCTTCGTTATGTGTCACATCACCTCCTTCCGACATCCTTGCGCCTCAAGCGCCAGCGCGTCACTGACAACGCAGCACATCAGGCCATAATAGCGAGTCTCTCCTTCATCACCCGATACTTGGGTTCCAGACCGGTGAAGAAGCGGGCAAACTCGTCTACCATGGCCGCGCCGAGCTGCCGTCGTACCTGGGCAGAGGGCCCGGCGTGGCCGGTGGTGATGATCACATTCTTCAGCTTTCGATACTCACTGGCCGCCACCTCCTCCAGGGAGAGTGTCTCCAGGTACACGTCGAGCGCGGCCCTGATCCGCTCGGTCTTGAGCTCCGCGAGCAGCGCCTGGTGATCAATGAGCCTGCCCCGGGCCGTGTTCACCAGGAGCGCCCCATCCTTCAGCATCTTCACCTCATCCGCCCCGATCATGTGGAAAGTCTCATCCGTGGCCGGGGCGTGCAACGATACCACGTCGCACTCGGACAGGAGCTGGGCCAATTCCACCTTCCGCACGCCCAGTTCCCCAGCTCCATGCTCTGACAGGTAGGGATCGAAAACCCAGATCTCCACCTCGTCGCCAAAGGCTCGCAGCAACTTGATGAACTCCCGGCCGGTCCTGCTGGCCCCGACAATGCCCACCCTGCTCCCATGAAGCCCCCGGTTGGTGCTGTAATCAAGGCTGAGGTCTCCGTGGGTGCCCTTCTGCTTGAAGGCGGTGTCATGCTCGACGATACATCGCAGCCCGGCGATGGTCAGGCCCAAGGCCATCTCCCCCACCGACTTGGCAATGACAGGGGCGGCATGAGTGACCACGATCCTCCGATCGTAGGCGGAGAGCGGCACCACTCCTTTCACCGTGCCCCCCATGTGACCGATGATCTTCAGCCTGTCCGCCCCTTCCAAGGCCGATTCGGGAATCCGCACCCCCCAGCCAGTGAGACAGCCATCGGCCTGGGCCAGGAGCTCTCTCATCTCCTCTGGGGAGGGCACAGCGTCCTTCTCGTTCTTGATCAGGGTGGCAAAGGAGCGCAGCCTGGCCTCCGCCTCAGGCGTCATCACCTGCTCATAGCCTCGTTTAGCCACGAGAGAGACGACCCGTATGTCATCCATAAGCTCCTCCTACCGCCTCGATCCGCTGGAAGAGTTCCCGCTCTTCGTCTCCCAGGAAGCCCAGGCCAGCTTCATCAGGCTGACCGTGGTGGCCTGCAAGCTCATCTGATCCGCTGATCTTCATGGGGCTCATCGGCGAAATTGAACCACAGGTTGATGATAGGGTGGTTTGGATCCCCCACAACGTGGTGATCTTCATCGGGTTCAATGAGCAGCACCTCGCCTGCGTGCACCGGCTCACGCTGGCCGTTGATTTCGATCTCTCCCCTCCCCTGCATGATGGCAAACACCTCATAGTAGGGATGCCTGTGCTCCCCCTCAGGATGGCTTCGCCAGCCGACGGGGTGGAAACTCAGCCCTCCGTGGATGATGTATTTGCCCGGAACCAGCTTGGCCGCCACATGTTCCGCACCTTCGGAGCGCAGGTCAGAGAACGTGTACCTTTTCATTGGTGTCTCCTTTCAAGTTGTCTCGTAGCGGTTCGCTCTCTCGGGCTCCTGCAGCATGGAAGATATCTCGCTTGATCCCCTCCACTCGGAAGCCCAGGCCAGCCCCCCTCAGGCTGGCTGTGGTCACCTGTCCATCCTTCACCCGGAAGATGCCGGGGTGGACCTCCGCCTCTGGCCTCGAGATGTGGGGGAAGTACTGACGGGAATTGCCCTCCACCCCTTTTACCGTGTGCGTCCGAGCGGCCAGCCCCACCGACTGCAGCAGGGCCAGCCCTGGGTTGGTCAGATCCTGAATGGTGTAGGGGATCCCTTTCTCCTCAGCTTTGGCCAGCAACAGCAGATCGTTGGACTGGCATTTGCAGGTTTTGAGGGCGATTCCCGACCAACCCAGCTCAAGGGCCAGGTCGAAATCCTCCAGACTGGTCAGGCTCTCGTCTAGGATAACCAGCTTGATCTCAGAGAGTCCATGCATGTCAAAGCGATGGGCTGAGAGCTCTCGCTCGGTGGGCTGCTCAATGTACAGCAGAGAGTCGAAGGCTTGGGGATCTTTTTCCTTTAGCCTAGCCAGTAGCTCAACCACATAATCAGGGCTCTCACACTGTTCGTTAGTGTCGGCCGAGAGGTAGAGCTCTGACCTACCCTGGCGCCCCTGAACCTCTCGCGCCACCCACACGACCTCGAGGAATCGGTTGAGGTCCCACTCCAGGTCGTTGCCCCGGAGTTTGACCTTGAGGCAGATCAGGCCATCTCTTTCGATCCATTCCTCCAGAGAGTTGGGGAGCCCATCTTGGGGAGCACTCTCCGCCACCTCCGCTTTCCAAAGGGTATCCAATCCCCCCACCAGGTGAAAAATGGGGATCCGAGGCAGGTAGGCTTTTCGGATGTAATCGCCGATGGTTCTGCCCCTGAACTCCTGGCCCAGGTAGTATCCCAGGTCGTGGGCTATGACATCAGGGCCATAGCCATCGTAGGTGGAGATGGAATTGACCTTGCCGAAAGCGTCGTGGAGGGCAGCATCAACAGGCGATGCTGAGATCAAAGCAGCTAAGAAAGGCATCTTCTCTGGCAGATCCATCTCCTCACATACCTGATGGCTAACACGTTTCAGATCCTTCTCCGTTTCGAGGAAGATATCGACCGGATGGGCATAGCCCTTGTAGCTGGCAACCAGGTGGCAGAAGCGCTCATTGACCCGGCGCATGGCCTCTTCTCTATCGGAGTGGGCCACCTTGGGGGTGGGCCAGCCCCACATGTCCATCAAGAAGATGGCTCCCCAGCCATCGGCCACGTTCCCCTTGCGGTTCTCAACCCTGGCCCTGACGTGGCAGTAGAGGGATTCCTCCACTACCACATTGCCGAACTTCAGCGGCTCCCGGGCCTTCTCGTGGGAGTAGTAAGGCTGAACTTCCAAGACCCTGATGTCCGTTCTCACTTGAGTCTCCCCCCTGGGTTAGTTTTCAGGTGGCATGCGGCACAGCAAATCGGCCTCCGCATTGTTCAGATGGTCCAGGATAGCCGCCTTTGCTTTCGAGACATCCTTCTCTTTGAAAGCCTCTAAAATGGCTGCATGCTCGGCCACCGTGTCTTTGGCTCGCTGATAATTTGAATAGGACAGGCCACGGACGACTTGTACAGGCCACCGCAGGCTTTTATGAAACTCACTGATTCGCTGGTTCCCCAGCAGCCCAACAATGCACTGATGGAACTCTGCATCCAGGGTGATATAGCGTGCATAGTCAAGGAACCTCTCACCCTCTCTCAGTGACTGGATTTCGTCCATTATTTTCTCCATCCGATGGATGAGCCCATCGGAAGCTTCAGTCAGCCTCTTGGCAGAGGCGCATTCGATGATGCGCCGGCTTTGGAAGATCTCTTGGACGCTCCTCCTGTTGAATTCGGAAACGAAGGTGCCTCGACGCGGAATTATCTCCACCAGTCCGTCTGCACTAAGGCGTCGCAGAGCGTCGCGCACTGGCGTCACACTGACCCCAAGGTGATTGGCTAAGTCACTGATGGAGAGCCGTTGGCCAGGGCTGAGATTCCCCTTAATTATTTCCCCTTTCAACAGATCGTAGACCTGTTCATTCAATTGACTGAAATTCAGGGAGAGCGTGGATAGCTCATTGAGATCCATTCGTTGAAATCTTACTTTCTTTCAGTTGAGTCTGTCTTCAGCTTGGGCTTTCGTTGGGTTGTCGGTTCCAAATCTATTGTAATCCATTATACTACATCTGATGCATTAGGTCAAATCAAGCCTAGTATATTATAGCAAGATGAAGCAAAATGTCAAATCACGCCTCCTCCAAACCACTTATTCCTGATCCTGTTTCAGTGCAGAAGACCCCGGCCAGCACCAGCGCCGCGCCCAGGCCAGTGCGGAGGGCGAAGGGCTCATGCAGAAAGGCCACGGCCAGAACAGAAGAGACCAACGGGATGAGGAAGAGGTAAACAGCAGCTCGGCCAGGAGGAATCAGGGCCAAGACGCGAAACCACAAAAGGTAGGCCAGCGCGCCGCATAAAAGCCCTAACAGGGCAACTACTAACCAGCTCCGTAGCGAGAGATCCAAAGAGACCCCCTCTCCCACCGCCAGGGGCAGAAGCCAGAGCGTGCCCCAGCCGGCGACGATGCCCGTCACTACCAGGGGGTCGTGTCGGGCCAGGACACGCCGGCCCACCACAGAATAGATGGCCCAACAGGCCGCCGAGAGCAGGGTCAGCCCATCCCCCAGCAGAGAGCCCCCCCGAAGGCTTAGACTTTCCCCCACTGCACTTACTAACGCCACACCTGCCCCCGCTGAGAGGACGCCCCCCCATTGAAGCCCGGTGAGCCTCTCGCCCAGAACCAGCGCGCTCAGCAGCGCGATGAAGACCGGGTTGAGGTTGATCAGCACCCCCACATGCACGGCGGTGGTGTACCGCAGGGCCAGGTTCTGGAAGGCGTAGAAGAGCGCCACTCCCACCAGGCCCAGGCGGGCGAATACCCAGGGATGCTGGCGCGCCAGGCGCACGGCTTCCCTCAGGCGACCCCGCCAGGCCAGGTATCCTGCCAGTCCTGCACTGCCGATCACCCAGCGGTAGAGTGCCAGGCTCATTGGCCCCAGCTCCATCAAGGCCCATTTGCTGAGCAGGAAGCTGGAGCCCCAGAGGATGATGACCCCGGCCAGGGAGAGGGCGATCCGCAGGTCCCTCATGTTTCTACCGTTGTGGCCACATCGAGGGCTGCCAGGGCGGCCTCGGCTGCAGCCTGCTCGGCGGCCTGTTTGCTGAGTCCGGTGCCCTGACCGTAGACCTCGCTGCCAATGAGCACCTCCACGGTGAACTCCTTGGCGTGATCGGGCCCTCGCTCGGCCACAGTGCGGTAGGTGGGGGTCAGATGCCAGTGCCCCTGGCTCCATTCCTGCAATCGGCTCTTGGCATTCTTGTCCAGTTCCTGGGCCAGAATGCGAGAGAGGGCTGGTACGATGAGAGGGGCCATGAAGGTGGCCACGGTTTCGATCCCCTGGTCGAGGTACAGAGCTCCGACAAGGGCCTCGAAGGCGCTGCACAGGAGGGCCGGGCGCTCGCGCCCTCTGCTCTCCACCTCACCCCGGCTCAGCCGGAGGTGGTTGCCCAGTTCGAGCTGCTGGGCGAAATCGGCCAGCGTCTCGGTTCGCACCAGCGCTGCCCGCAGGCTGGTCAGCTCCCCCTCCTGCCCTTCGGGGAAGTGGTGGTACAGGTACTCGCCTACCACGAAATCGAGCACCGCGTCGCCCAAGAACTCCAGCCGCTCGTTGTCCTCCAAGGCCCAATCGGGATTCTCATTGAGGAAGGAGCGGTGGGTGAGCGCCCGGTCGAGCAGGGACTTGTCGGTGAAGTTGAGGTCCAGTTTTTGCTCCAGGTTGTGAAGTGAAGATAGGGTCATGGTTATGAAGGAGAACTTGGATGGGCAGGATCTAACTCGGATTGAGTGTTTCAGCGATTCATGTGCCAGCCCGCCGGCTGTCAGGCCAATTCCAATCCTCGCTGCCTCCGACCCTCCACAAAGCGCACCGCCAGCTTGATGGCCTCGATCAGGCTGGTGGGATCGGCCGTGCCCTTGCCCGCCTTGCCGAAGTTGGTGCCGTGGTCCACCGAGGTGCGGACGATGGGCAGCCCCAGGGTGACATTCACCCCCTCGAAGAGGCCCAGCACCTTGATGGGGATGTGTCCCTGGTCGTGGTACATGGCCACCACGGCGTCAAATTCACCGGCGATGGCTCGAAAGAAGATGGAATCAGCCGGGTACGGCCCTCTGGCGTCAATCCCCATGGCCTGAGCCGCCTTCACCGCTGGCGCGATCACTTCGATCTCCTCACGACCAAGCAAACCACCTTCCCCACCGTGGGGGTTCAGGGCCGCTACTCCCAGGCGCGGCTCGACGACGCCCATCCCTG
>Ga0172365_10000658_pt1 | contig 23840 bp, 23 predicted proteins | sample LakKivSesite48cm_FD_114535 | JGI IMG/M metagenome (GOLD analysis project Ga0172365, IMG submission 114535) | Sediment microbial communities from Lake Kivu, Rwanda - Sediment site 48cm | ecosystem: Environmental > Aquatic > Freshwater > Lake > Sediment | place: Rwanda: Western Province, Lake... | reverse complement strand
TACTTCCTCAACTTCTGGCATCCACTGCCCCGCCACGCCTGGGGTCATCTCTCCGCGGCCGAACTGCTCAGTGCTGACGTCTCCACGCGGGGGTCTCTAGGTTGGGGCCCCTTTGTCCTCCGCGAGTGGGTGGACGGCGACCACATCACCCTCACCCGCAACCCCATCTACTTCCGCGTGCCAGAAGGACTGCCTCGCCTGGACGGTGTCACCTTCCGCTTCATCGCCGACCCGCCCACGCTGGCGGGCGAACTTGCGGCTGGCCGCTGTGACGTCGTCACCCACGATGCAGCAGACGCCGTGCGTGCCGTGCTTCCCGCCCAGTCCCAGGTCGAGGTGCTTTCGACCTACGATGCCCGCTGGGAGCTCCTGGCCTTTGGCATCACCCCGGCCGCCGGCTACGAGCGGCCCGATTTCTTCGAAGACGTGCGGGTGCGGCAGGCAATTGCATTGTGCATAGACCGGCAAGCGGTGGCGAACCAGGTCCTGGGGCCGTCCGGCCGCGTGCTGCACGGTATGCTCCCTCCCGAACACCCCCTCTATGCCGGCAACCAGCTCACTACCTGGGGCTACGACCCGCCCGCCGGTCAGGCGCTCCTGGCCGCCGCTGGCTGGTACGACGAGAATGGGGATGGCGTGCGCGAGGCGCACCACCTCCCCGGCCTCGCCGACGGCACGCCGTTCCAGGTCACCTACCGCACGGCCGATGACCCGCTGCGCGTCCAGACGGCCGGACTTGTCCAGGCCTACCTGGCCGCGTGTGGCCTCCAGGTCAGCGTAGAGACGATGCCCCCTGAAACGTTCTTCGCCCCCGGGCCGGAGGGGGTACTCTTTGGGCGGCGCTTTGACCTGGCGCAGCTCGCCTTGGTCGCCCAGCCCGACCCGTTGTGTGACGTGTTCCTGAGCGGCCAGATGCCTGACGTGGGCCGCTGGGACCGGCCCAACGTCGCCGGTTTCCTCGACGACGAATACGACACCGCCTGCCTTTCGGCGCTGGACGCTCTCCCTGGCAGTGGCGAATACGCCGCTGCAAACGCTGAGACCCAGCGCATTTTCTCGGTACGCCTGCCCGTACTGCCGCTCTTCCAACGCCTGAAAATCACACTCGCTCGCAGCCTGGTCATCGGCCTGTCTCCCGATCCCACGCAGGCCTCCGAGCTCTGGAACGTCGAACAACTCGACATACGCCCATGACCGGATTTTTGGGACGCAGATGAACGCGGATGAACGCGGATTTTGTTTGAAACCAGGGATCAGGGAGTAGGGAGCAGGGATCGGTGATCAGTGACAAGTGATTTGCGATTTGCGATTTGCGATTTGCCACAAGGAGTCCAACCGTGGAGCAAATTCTCACCTACATCGAGACACACACCGATGACTACCTGGCCCGCCTGACGCGCGCCTGCGCACAGCCCAGCATCTCGGCCCAGGGCGAGGGCCTGGCCGAGATGGCTGACCTGGTGGCCGACATGCTGCACGCTCTCGGCTTCAGCGTGGAACTCGTACCCACTGGCGCCGCGCCGGTCGTCCTGGGACGGCTGGCTGGCCATGCTCCGCGCACGCTGCTCTTCTACAACCACTACGACGTCCAGCCGGTGGACCCGCTTGACGAGTGGACCACGCCCCCCTTCGAGCCTGCCATACGTGATGGGAGGTTCTACGCCCGCGGCGCCGCCGATAACAAGGGCGCGATCGTCTCGCGCGCCTGCGCGCTCGAGGCATACCTGGCCCATCGGGACGCGCTGCCCGTCAACGTCGTCTGGGTGGTCGAGGGCGAAGAAGAAATCGGCAGCCCGCACCTGGGGCAGTTTGCGACCCAACACGCCCACCTCTTGCGCCAGGCGCACGGTTGCGTGTGGGAGGCGGGCGGCAAGGACGCCCGCGACCGCTACGAGATTGCGCTTGGCTGCAAGGGGCTCCTGTACGTCGAGTTGCGCACCCGTGGAGCCGCCGGTGACCTCCACTCGGCGCTCGCCGCCGTCGTCGGCAGTCCTGTCTGGCGGCTGGTGTGGGCCTTGAACGCGCTCAAAGGCCCCGACGAGCGCGTGCGCATCCCCGGCTTCTACGACAGCGTGCGTCCCATCTCCACCGCCCAGCGGCAGGCGCTTGCCAGGTGGGACTACCCGGAAGAAGAGACGCGCGCCCTGTACGGCCTGGACGAATTTCTGGGCGGCTTGAGCGGCGACGCGCTCAAGGAACGGCTCATCTTCGGTCCTACGTGCAACGTGGATGGCTTCCACGCCGGGTACGGCGGCCCAGGCTCCAAGACCGTGCTCCCCTGCCAGGCATCGGCCAAGCTGGACTTCCGGCTGGTGCCCGACCAGGACCCCGCCCACGTCCTGGCGCTGCTGCGCGCCCACCTGGATGCACAGGGCTTTGGCGACGTGGAGATTGTCTCCAGCGATGGAGAGCACCCTTCGGCCGGCGACCCGTCCCATCCCTTCGTCCAGGCCGCCGCGCGTGCCGCCGAGCGCATCTACGGCCACCGGCCCGCGCTCATTCCTATGACGAGCGGCGCCGGGCCAGTGCACCTGATGTGCGGCCAGTTCGGTGTGCCAATGGTCACTGCCGGTGTGGGCTACGCCGGCTCTCGTGGCCACGCCGCCGACGAGCACATCCGCATCCCCGACTTTGTCGCCGGCACCCAGTACATTGCGGCGCTGTTGGAAGCACTTGGGTAAGACGAGCGAATCGGCAAATCACTAATCCCTGATCCCTGATCACAGATTGTGAGGAGAAGAACACGATGCAATATCGGAAATTTGGTAATACGAGCAAAAGGATTTCTGCATTGGGCTTCGGCGTCATGCGGCTGCCGATGGCGCCGGGCGGCGAGCACGTGGACGAGGAGAAGGCCATCCCTGTTCTGCAACGTGCTTACGAACTGGGCGTGACCTACTTTGACACCGCCCTCTATTATTGTAACAACGAGAGCGAGATCGTGCTCGGCAAGGCGATCAAGCCCTGGCGCGACAAGATCCTCCTCTCCACCAAATGCCCCATTGACGACGCCGACGGCAAACACTATCGCGAGCACCTGGAGACCAGCCTGCGCAAGCTGGACGTCGAAACCATTGACTTCTACCACATGTGGGGCATCAACTGGAAGGCGTACGAGGATTTCATCGTCGCCCCTGGCGGGCCGCTGGACGAAGCGCGCAAGGCCAAGGAGGAGGGCCTGATCCGGCACATCTCCTTCTCCTTCCACGACACGCCCGCAGCGCTATGCAGGCTGATTGACTCTGGCCACTTTGCGAGCATGACCGTCCAGTACAACTTGCTCGACCGGGCCAACGAGCAGGCCATCCACTATGCCCACGAGAAAGGACTGGGTGTGGTTATCATGGGTCCCGTCGGTGGCGGGCGGCTGGTGGGCTTTTCGCCCGACATCGCGCGCATGGTGCCGGGCGGCATCAAGAGCAACCCCGAGATTGCGCTGCGCTTCGTCCTCAGCCATCCCGGCGTGAGCTGCGCGATTTCCGGCATGAGCACGATCCACATGGTCGAGGAGAACGTCGCCACCGCCAGCCGCGAAGAACCGCTCAGCGACGAGGAGCGCGCGCAGATTATGGCGGCGCTCGACGAGACGAAGCGGCTGTCTGATCTCTATTGCACCGGCTGCGGCTACTGTATGCCCTGCCCCAACGACGTCAACATCCCCCGCAACTTTGAGGTCATGAACTACTACCGCGTCTACGGGCTGAAGGAGTACGCGCGCCAGGCCTACGCCGACCTGGGGGTGAAGGACACCGAATGGGTCAAGGGCCTCAAGGCAGAATTTTGCGTCCAGTGTGGCGAATGCGAGCCCAAGTGCCCGCAGCACATCCTGATCGTCGAGCAGTTGGAGGAGGTTGCCCGCGTGCTGGGTGGCGCGGAGTAAGCACGTCGAGATGGGCGAGTTATCTGTTTCGCCACTCCAGATCGTGATGCTTGGCCCCTTCGCCTGGGCCCCCAAGGCCACCGTCAGCGCCCGCGCCTTCTTCGCTGCCCGCGCACTGGTCGAAAAGGGCCATCGCGTGACGATCCTGATGCCCCCCTACGACAACCCCGCCGGCTCGGGGCTGGAGTGGGAACGGGATGGCGTGCGCCTGGTCAACGTGCGCCTCCGGGGAGGCGACTCGGCCTGGAATCGCCTGGCCGTCCCCCTGGCGCTGGCTCGCCGGACCATCCGGCTGGCTCCCGACGTCGTCCACGCCTTCAAACCGATCAGCTACGCCGGGTTGAGCAGCCTCTACCTGCGTATCTTCTGGCCGTCTGTCCCGCTCGTCCTCGACACCGACGATTGGGACGGCCCGGGCGGCTGGGCCGACGTCTATGCCCGCCCCCGCCTGTGGAAGTGGTTTTTTGCCCGGCTGGAGCGCTGGCTGGCCCGCAGGGCCGGTGCCGTCACCGTCGCCAGCCGCACGCTGTACGACCAAATCCAGGGCTTTGGTGTGCCTGACGACCGCATCTTCTACCTGCCCAACGGCCCCGACCCGGCGTTGCGTCTGGACCTTCCGGCAGGCTCAGAGGCCCTTTGTCAAGACGGCCTGCGAGTGCGGGCCGCACTCGGCGTGGGCGATGCGCCGCTGGCCATCTACGTCGGCCACATCTCCTCCGGCAGCGACCTGGACCTGCTGATCGAGGCGCTGCCCGCCGTCGTCGAGGCAGTCCCCGGCGTGCGGCTGGTCGTCGTCGGCACCGGGGACGGGCTGCCAGCCTTGCAGGCCCAGGTACAACGGAGCGGCCTGGCCGGGCGGGTTATCTTCACCGGCTGGATCGAGCCGCGCCAGGTGGCCCCTTATCTGGCCGCCGCCGACGTTGCCGTCGCGCCTTGCCGGGACACGCTCATCAACCGCGCCAAGTGCTCCGCCAAGATCATCTACTACATGGTGATGGGCAAACCGATCGTCTCCAGCCGCGTGGGCCAGAACCTGGAGTACCTGGACGAGGGGCGAGCGGGGCTGCTCACCGAGCCAGGAGACGCCAGAGACTTTGCCGCCGGGATGGTCGCGCTGCTGCGCGACCCCGCCCGGGCGGCTGAGTTGGGGCGTCGGGCCGGGCGCCGTATATGGGAGCAGTTCGATTGGCGAAAGCAGGTCGCACAGATAGAATCGGCCTACCAGAGCGCTCTGGGCAGGTAGATATGGGCCAGCTTGCTCTCGTCTACCGGGCCAGGTATAATGTTAAAGGTAAGCGAGATAGTCGTGGCGGCGGGGCAGGCGACTGCCCCGCCTTTACGTCAGGTTCCTGCGTGAGTGAGAGCAAAAGGCCCTCTCGCTCTCTCATCGTCGCCTGGGCCAGGAGGGTGAAGTATGAAACCAAAGGCAGTCTTCTGGTTAGTACTGATGCTCGCTGCGCTGGCAGTATTGACCGGGCCGGCGGCGTCGAACGCAACCCCGGCGGCCACGTTGGCCTGGGAGCTCGTTCTGCCCGGCCTGCCCACCCGCATCTGGCGTTCCCCACACTATGAGACGGACCACACCCTCTTCGTCACCACCGATCGCGACCTGCGCCGCACCGCCGACGACGGCGACACGTGGACGCCCCTCTATCCCACCCCGCCGGTGACCGAAGCGCTGGGGATCAGCGCCCTGGCGCTCGACCCGGCTGCGCCGGTGAGCTCCACGCTCTTTCTGGCGCGCAACCTGCCCGCTGGCCTCTCCGAAGTCTACCGTTCCAGCGACGGCGGGCAAGTTTGGACGACCGTGTTCACTACGGCTGCCGGCCCGCTGCGCGACCTGGCGGCCGCGCGCGACGGAGACGGCCACCTGGTGACGTATGCCGTGGGGGGCTGGGCGCAGGTGTGGCGCTCCACCGATGGCGGCGACACCTGGACCCTGCCGGCGGCCGGCCTGCCTGACGACTATGAAGTGTACCGCATCTTTGCCTCCCCCAACTTTGCCACCGATAGCACCCTCTACCTGACCGGCTTTGGTCCCCTCGTTCGCTCGACCGATGGCGGCGACACCTGGGCGCGGGTGGACATTCCGTGGGTGGACGTGGCGCGCCAGGTGGTCTTCTCGTCCCGCTACGCCGACGACTCCACGCTGTGGGTCAGCTTTTTCTGGCTGGAGGGGCACGGCGAATACCCGCCCAACGGCGTCGTGCGCTCGACCGACCGTGGCTCTACCTGGCAGTCGGTCAGCGACGGCCTGCCGGTAGGCTACCTGGACGGTTGGATCATGGGGTTGGACGTCTCGCCCGACTATCCGGCCGACCCGGCGCTGTATGCCGTGGAACGCGCGTTGCGGCCACTGGGCCCGACCTGGCACCTGTACCGCTCGCCAACCGGCGGCGACGGCTGGCGGTGGCAGGGTGCCGCTCCTGACGAGATGCCTGCCGGCTTGCTCATTGCTGCGCGAGACCTCATTTTCTTGCCCACCACGGCCGGCCTGTGGCGGCTGCGCATGGCCTGTTGGGAGTGGGTCGTCAACGGCGACTGCGAAGATGACGCTGGCTGGGCCATGCCGGTTACGCCTGTTACGGCCGGCTATTCCACCACCCAGGCTCACGGCAACAGTCGCTCCATCCGCATTGGGATCGTGGACGGCGAAAACAGGCTGGCCTACTCCTCGGCCCGGCAACAGGTGACTCTGCCCGCCACTGCGGTGACTGTCACGCTCACCGCCTGGCTCTACACCACGTCTACCGAGGCCCAACTGGTCGCCCGCTTGCCCCAGGCGCTGGAGACAGTTGCCCCTTCTACGGTCGTGGATGCCCAATACGTGCTCGTCCTGGACGAAAACCTGGTCGAACTGGGCCGGCTGCTCTGGACACGACAAAACAATCGTACCTGGGAGCCGTATGCCTTCGACCTGGGCGCCTACGCCGGGAAGACGATCTGGCTGCACTTTGGCGTGTCCAACGACGGCCTGGGGGGCGTCACCGGCATGTACGTGGACGACGTCTCGCTAAGCGCATGCGAGCTGCATTCCAGGCCCCCACTGGCCAGGCGGCTGTTTCTGCCCTTGATGATGCAGGACTGGCAAGCCGCCAGCCCGCCATCCGGCCCGCTGTTGATTGACGGGGCGTGGGCCTCGCGCGTGGTGGGTCACCCGCAGAGCGCAACGACCTACGCCCTGACGCCGTTGGGCCTCCACCGCTCCGACGACGGCGCACGCACCTGGGCGCTGATGACCTCCTCGCCCCCGGCGACCCGCAGCCTGGTGCTGGCCCCCGCCCAATCGGACGTGCTGTACGCCGGCGAGGGGCGTCCCTGTTACCAGCAAAGCGCCGACGCGCCGATGTGGAAAAGCATGGACGGTGGAAAGACCTGGTTCGAGCTGGCGGCGGGTCTCAACCTGGAGCCGCTGGCCGTCCATCCCGCCGACTCCCAGCGCCTGTACGCCCGTGGCTGTGATGGCCCCTGGCGCTCGGCCGATGGAGGAGCTACCTGGGTACACCAGGCGGACGACCTGTTCCTGACCTACGACGTCCTCCACGTCGCCCCCGCCCCGGCCGATGACTGGCAGACCGTCTACCTGGGCTGCGCGACCGAGGGAGGGGGTGGGGGGATCATCGGCTCCAGGAACGGTGGTGCCAACTGGGACCTGCTCACGCCGCTGGGGGCGGATGTGTGGTGGGTGAGCGCGTTGGCCGTGGACCCCGTTTCGCCCACTCACGTCTACTTTGGCGAACCCCACGCCTTCTGGGGTAGCGCCGACGCTGGTGCGACCTGGTTTACCTCCACGGCCGGCCTGGAAGAGGTGGTGTATAGCCCTGGCATGGCGGTCACGCAGACCTATGGCCTGCTCAGCCTGGCCTACGTCCCATCGGAGCCGCATGCCTGGCTGCTGGGCACAGTCCACGGCCTGTACGGCAGTGCCGAGCGGGGACAGACCTGGACCAGGCTCACCGGCCCATCCTGGCAAGATGAACGGATCATCGGGCTGCTGCTGTCGGCGAGCGAACCGGGCAGGCTGTTCGTCACTACGCCGGCAGGTGTCTACGCCCACTACCTGAATGGCTTTCCGTAGCGGGAGCTAAGGCGACCAGCACATTGGTAACATTGTACACGAATGAATACGCGACTTTGACAGACCAAGCATTCTGATGTACACTGATCATGCTCGTTGCCGACGTACGATGCGGAGCATAGAGTATGAATCCATCTACCCAGATTACGCTCAGCGGCCCTGTGGCGGCTGGTCAACTGCTCGACATCACTGTAACCGTCCGCGTCCATGTCCAGGTGGATGCCGAAACCGCCCGCCGCAAGGTCACCAACTGGCTCATAAGTGAGGTTGGCAATCTGTTTGTGGGCGATACGCCCACATTGGTGATTGCTGACCGCACGGTGTGGCGTGTGCCGGTGCTACTGACCTCCCCTTCGCGCGGTGTGATCGGTGTCGTCGGTTGTGTAGACGTAGACGCGCAAAGTAGCGAGGTTATGGCTGACACAGCCCTAGGACACCGGATACTCGAAGATGCCCACCAGATTGCCCGTTCCGCATCGCCCCCAGCAGGGTGAAGCCAGTTGCTTACCAGCCTGTGTCGAGATGGTGCTGGCCTACTGGGGCATTGAGCGGACACAGGCAGAACTCGCCGCCCGGCTTGGGACAGACCCGGTTGGTGGCACTCCTTGTTCACGGGTGCTGCGGCTGCACTTTCCCTCACTTTCGCTCTCCTACTTGCAGGCCAGCCTGGATGACATCAGGGATTGGCTCACTAGGAATGTGCCGGTGATTGCACTGGTGCAAACCTCAGAACTTCCTCACTGGTCATGCCGTTCGGCTCACGCTGTCGTAGTTGTTGGACTGGAAGAGGCCACCGTTTGGATCAATGGCCCGGTGTTCGAGCACGCTCCTATCTCTGTACCCATCGGCGATTTCGGCTTGGCGTGCGATGCAATGGACAACCGGGTGGTCATAATCCGGCTGCAATCCTATTAGTGATTCTCTAACGCCGCAAGACCCGCCCCCGGCGCTCCTGGCTCACGATCTGCCCGTCCTGCGCCACGACGTGCCCCCCGATCAGCACCGCCCGGATGCCCGTCGGCGGCGCAGCGGGACGAGTAAGCGTAGTATTGTCGGCCACCGTCGCTGGATCGAAGAGCACCAGGTCGGCCCATCCGCCCTCGGCGATACGTCCTACCCCATCCAGGCCGATCCGCTCCGCCGGGAACGAAGTCATCCGGCGCACTCCCTCCTCCAGCGTAAAGAGCCCCAGGTCACGGCTGTACCGCCCCAGCACCCGGGGAAAGGTACCGAACGAGGCCGGGTTGTGCTGGCCTCGCTGTGTGAGGATCGTGTCTGTCATAAACGCACACAGTGGATGCGCCAGCGCCGCCCGCAACGGTTCCTCCCGCTCGCCATTGCCAGAATACGTGCCCAGCAGAACGCGCGCTTTGCCGTGGCTGGCACGGGCGACGTGAATGTAGGCTTCAAATTCCGGTAGGCCCAGGCGGCCGGCGATAGCGGCAAAGTCCAACCCTTCCAGTGCGGCCAACTCCGGCACGCGAGCCCACAGGAGCGTGATGTCCTGATAGGAAAGTCCCAGCGTCCAGCGCAGGATGGTCATCTCCCGCTTGAGCCGCCGCAGCGCACGCGCGTCATTGATATTCTCGGCAAAGCCGTCGAGGAACCAGTCGGGGAGGACGACGTTGATCGTCGAGTTGCCCACAGTATAGGGGAAGGCATCGAAGGCCACGTCCAGCCCATCAGCGGCTGCCCGCTCGACGTCCCGCAGGACGGTGTGGTAGGTGCGCCACGTGTGGCGGCCGACGAAGATCAGGTGCGAAAGCTGCAGCCGCGTCCTCGCCTGGCGGGCCAGTGCCAGCAGTTCCCGCGTCGAGCGGACGTTGTGGGGCGTACCCCCGATCATCGGTGTGTAGAAGGGCGAGACCCACGTGTAGGCCCGGCCATGGACGGTAAAGATCCCCCCTTCTTCGGCGGCGGCCCGCAGCAGGGGCAAGAGTTCTGCGTTGCGCGCAAAGACGCCTGGCGCATAAGCCAGCCCTGCCGACAGGCCGAAGGCTCCCTCTCGCAGCGCCTGGCGGGTCAGGCGGCGCAGCCCATCCAGTTCCTCGGCGGTTGGGGGAACGGAGCCGTCGGCGCGTTCCCCCATCACCGCGTAGCGCAGCGTGCCGTGGCCCACCAGGCAGGCGGCGTTGAGCAGCAGGCCATCGCGCTCGAGGACGTCCAGGAATTCGGCCATGGAGCGCCAGCGGTAGGGGAAGGCCCGTTCCCGCAGCATCTCGGAAAAGCCGTCCACCGGCGAGGTGGCGTCTTCGGCGACCGGGGCAGGGGAGAAGCCGCAGTTGCCGGTGACCAGCGTCGTGACGCCCTGCAGGACGAGCGGGGCCAGAATCTGGTCGTGGTCGGGGAGGGGCAAGATCCAGTCAGAATGGGAGTGGACGTCAATGAAGCCCGGGGCGACGACCATGCCGGTGGCGTCGAGCGTGTGTGGGCCGGACAGGTGCTCCCCCGTGGCGATCGCGGCCACCTTGCCGCATTGGATGCCCAGGTCGGCCCGGAAGCGGGGCCGGCCAGTGCCGTCAATCAGCGTGCCGTTGGCGATAACCAGGTCAAAATCCAATTTATACCTCCCGATGCTATCGTAACGCGGCCTTTTGCCGCAGCCAAGATTTTCACCGCAAGGCGCAAAGGGCGCCAAGTTTTCTATATTTTCTTTGCGTTCATTGAGATTCCGTGCGCCACGATCCAGCGCATCGCTTCCATCGTCAGGTACGGGCTGTCGTCCACAAAGTTGGGGGCGTTCCACATACGGTCCCAGCCCGTGGCCACGAGGAGCGCGTCGCCACGGCGGATCTCGGCGTCGCCGGCCGCGCGCGCGAGCTCCTCGGCGGTAACCGGCTGCGCCGGGCCTTTCTCCCCCAGGCGCAGGATCGCCGCGTCGCAGATGAAGCGCTCGGGAGGCACCTGGTCAATGGCCGGCCGGCCGTGGAAATGGTGGGCGGCCGTCTCCAGGTAGGTCCCGGAGATGGTGGCCAGCCTGAAGGCATGCGCTGCGCTGCCATCGGTCTCGATGCTCGTGACCTGCTCGATCTCTACTGCAGGAATGCCGGCATAGCGCCACATGCCGGGCTCAAGCGTTCCGGTAAGGTCAATGAGCGCCATATCACATCCAGCCGTAGGGATTATAGATTTAACCCCCTGTCCAGATAAATCGGATTGGTCAGGGCCAGCACGTGGCCTTGAGCGCTGCGCAATTCTGCGGTGACCCAGCGCAACCCCACCACGTCAACTGTCTGGACGCCCTCCGACGTGGCCGGCCAGGCGGCCTGGACGTCGCCGTCCACAACCAGGCGAACCACGGCCTCAGCGGGGGCCTCGGCCCAGCGCACGTGGACAGGAATGACCCGCTCAACCGTAGGGACGACGTCGCCCATCATCGCCACGCCGCTGCCGGGCAGTGGGGCCTCGATCCACAGCCGGGACCCGCTGCTGAGCATGACGTGCCCCCGGCGCAGGCCATCCAGGATGCCATCCGCAGACAGCTCGCCAGCCCAGATCACGTTGAAACCCGGCCTGGCCTCGTAGGCGTCAACTCCGTGTGCGTCGCTGCCAGCGCTCGCCGGGAGGCGCTGGCCGGCGTTGAGCCAGCCATACCAGACCTGCAGGCTGGTCTCGTTGTGGCACCCGGTCGCCTCCCACGGCCCATTCCAGATTTCCACGGCATCCAGCGCGCCTGGCATAAACTGGTCAAAGAGCCACTTGCAGCCGGTGCAAACCGGGTCACCGGCGGCGGACAGGTGGGCGGCAATCAGAAGCCCTCCCCGAGCCTGGATCTCAGCGGCTGCATCCTGCATCCTATGGCCGTGGTGGCCGATGCGCCAATCGAACCAGTCGGTGGCGCCCAGCGCCAGCCCGTGACCATAGTAGGTCGTCAGCTCCATGCCGGGAATGAGGGCCAGGTCATCCACCGCATCCAGGCCAGGATGGTAGAGTTGGGTGACGTTATTGTGATCGGTCAACGCGACAAAGTCGAGGCCGCGCCGCCGCACCACATCTATCAACTCGACGACGCTCAAGCTGCCATCGGAATGGCGAGTGTGTACGTGTAGATCACCCTGGTACCAGCCCGGTTGCTGGCGCACGGCCGGACGCGGAAACCTGACCCGCTTGTGTGCCTGGGGTTCAGCCTCGCCAGAGAGCTCGATCTTTAGCTCGTAGCGGATGGGTGGGCCGGGCAGGATCAGGAACGTGTCTATCTCTGCTGTCCAGTCGCCTGGCGGCAACTGTCCGGGGAAAAAGCCCTCCCCGGCGCTGCCTGTTCCCACGTCCACGATCTTGTGATTGCCCTGGCCATGCCGAAAGCCGCGGAAAGTCCCATCAGGCTCGTAGAGGGAGAGGCTAAGCACGTTCTCGAGGCGGTTGACTTTCAAGGGGGTGAACTGAAAGTCAATCCGCAGGCGCATGGCGCCGGCTGGTACGTGGAAGGGCAGGGCAATGTAACGCTTAAAGTCTGCACATGTCAGCTCACCTGTGAACACGTAGGCGGGAGAACAGGGTTCAGTACGCGGTGCAGCGATGAGATGCTCCGGTGGAACGATGCTATACCTCCTCCCAATTCTGTCCCATTTTGAGGTCGGCCTTGAGCGGAGCCTCGAGAGTGAAGGCGCGCTCCATAATCTGGCGCATCAATGGCGCGACGGTCGCCGCCTCCTCGTCCGGCGCCTCGACGATCAGCTCGTCGTGCACCTGCAGGATCATCCGCGCCTGTAGCCCCTGCTCCTGGAGTGCCCGGTGGAGCCGGATCATGGCGATCTTGATGATGTCGGCGGCCGTGCCCTGGATGGGCGCGTTGATCGCCATGCGCTCGGCAGCCTGGCGCACGTTGTGAGTGGCCCGGCTGCCTGGCTGTAACTCGGGGAAATAGCGCCGCCGCCCCAGCAGCGTCTCTACGTACCCTTGCCGCGTGGCGAGCGCCTTCGTGAGGTCAATGTACTCCCGCACCTTCGGGAAGCGCTCAAAGTAGGTCTTGATGAAATCTTCGGCCTCGGCCTGCGTCAGCCCGGTCGCCTGGGCCAGGCCGTAGGCGGTCTGGCCGTAGGACAGGCCAAAGTTCACGGTCTTGGCCAGCCGCCGCATGTCGGGCGTCACTTGCTCCAGCGGGACGCCCAGGATGGCAGCGGCGGTGCTGGCGTGGATGTCCTCACCGCGCGCAAAGGCGCTCAACAGCCCCTCGTCGCCGGAGATGTGCGCCATGATGCGCAGCTCCACCTGCGAGTAGTCGGCGGCGACCAGTGTACAGCCCGCACCGGCGACGAAGGCCCGCCGTACTGGACGCCCGATCTCGGTGCGCACCGGGATGTTCTGCAGGTTCGGGCTGCTCGAACTGATCCGCCCGGTCACTGTCCCGGTCTGGTTGTACGAGGTGTGCAGCCGTCCGGTGCGTGGATTGATCAACCGGGGCAGCGCGTCCACGTAGGTGGACTTTAATTTGGCCAACTCCCGCTGCTCCAGGATGAGGTCAATCACGGGGTGCTTGCCCCGCATCCGCTCCAGCACGCCCGCCGCCGTCGAGAAATGGCCCGATGCGGTCCGCCGCAAGCCTTGCGCCGGCAGCGCCAACGCTTTGAACAGCGCATCGGAGAGTTGCTGGGTCGAGTTGACGTTGAACGCGTAGCCGACGAGCTCCTGGATGTGGGCTTCCAGCTCGCCCAGCCGGGCAGCCAGCTCCTCCGACATGCGCGCCAACAGCGCAACGTCGAGCTGCACGCCGGCCAGCTCCATCGCCGTCAGTACCGGGAGCAGTGGCATCTCCACCTCGGTAAAGAGCGAGCGGAGCTGCTTGTCCTTCAATTCTGCTTCCAGGACGGCCACCAGGCGACACGTCTGGTCCACGTCAGCGCAGGCGTAGGGCGCAACCTGGGCCACCGGCACCTGATCCATGGTCAGTCGCCCGGCGCCCTTGCCGATGAGGTCGGTGATGGGAGTCATCTTGTGCTTGAGCCGGGCCCAGGCCAGGTTCTTCAGCCCCAGGTTCTGCGAAGCCGGATTGACGAGCCACTCGGCGACCATGGTGTCGAAAGCCAGGCCTTCCACCCGCGCTCCCGCACGCTCCAACACGGCCAGGTCGTACTTGAGATTGTGCCCATACTTGGGCCGCCGGGGGTCGCTCAGCAGTGGAGCCAATGCCTCGAGCGCCGCCTCCAGCGGCAGTTGCGGGTCGCCGGGCGGAGCGACGATCGGGATATAGTAGCCCCGCGCGGGAGCATCGGTGAGGGCCAGGCCGACCAGCTCGGCCTGCATGGGATCGGTGTGCGTCGTTTCGGTGTCGAGCGTCAGCGCCGGGCCGCTCTTCAGCCGCGCGACCAACTGGCGGAGCGATTCTTCGTCGGCGACGATGTGGTAATCGGCGCTGGAGGTTGCAGCAGGTGTCGTGACGGGTGTTCCACCGAACAGGCTGAGCTGGCGGGGCGCGCCGGCCGGCTCGGGCTGTGGTGGCGCTGGCAGCCGCTCGACTAGCGAGCGAAACTCCAGCTCGTGGAAGAGGTCCATCACTCGCCCGCGGTCGAAGGAGTGCACGCGGCAGGCCTCGAGATCGAGTTGCACGGGCGCGTCGCGCACGATGGTCGCCAGGCGGCGGCTGAGGAAGGCCAGCTCCCGCCCCGCTGCCAGCTTGTCCCGAAAGCGGGCCTGCACCTGATCCAGGTGCTCGTAGATGCCTTCCAGCGAGCCGTATTGTTGCAGCAAGTGGGTGGCGGTCTTCTCGCCGACGCCAGGCACGCCGGGGATGTTGTCCGACTTGTCGCCCACCAGCGCCTTCAAGTCCACCAGTTGGGCGGCGGGCAGCCCGTAGCGGAGTTTTACCCCTTGCGGGTCGTAGGTGACCGTGTCGGAGAAGCGCCAGCGGGAGGTGAGGACGCGGGTGTGCTCGTCCACCAGTTGCAGGATGTCCGTATCGCCGGTGACGATGAGTGTATGCACTCCCTGCTCCTCCGCCTGGCGGGCCAACGTGCCAAGCAAATCGTCCGCCTCGTATCCTTCCTGCTCGAAGACAGGGATGCCCAACGTATCTACTACCTGGCGCACGCGCTCCATCTGGGAGCGCATGTCGTCAGGCATCTTGGCGCGGTGGGCCTTGTAGTCGGCGAACATGTCGTGGCGGAAGGTGAGCCCTTTGTCGAAGGTGACCGCGATGTGGGTGGGGTGCTCTTCGCGCAGAACGTTGAGCAACATAGAGGTAAACCCGTAGACGGCGTTGGTCAATTCGCCCTGCGAGGTTTTCATGTCTGCCGGCAGCGCGTGGAAGGCACGATAGGCCAGCGCATGGCCATCAATCAGGACCAGTTTTTTTTCTGGGGGCATGCTGCTCCTTTACGTCCAGCCTTCTGCTGTGGCCGGTCTCCTGACCGAGCCACTTTACTCCGCGCTGATCAGCACGCGCAGCGCTTCTGCCGTGGTCTTGGCCCGATGGCGGATCATGCCGAGCGGGACGTCGGCGCGCAGCGCCGCCGAGAGGATGATGTCTTCGGCGACGGCCAACGAATAGAACATGTGCTCGCCGCCCTCGACGCTCTGTTCGAAGCGCAGTTGTTCCCGGCCCAGGATCCGTGCCACGCGGGCCGAGGTGCGCCAACTTTCGCCGACGACCTGCGCCAGCCCGTCCGCCTCTTCGCCCGAAAGCCGGCCAGTGTGGGCGATCAGATTCCCTCCGCAGGTGAGGATCACGGCTTCGGCGCTGATCTCCTGAGCCAGCCTGGTCATGGCCGGGACGATCGCGGGAATGCGCTCGCGCAGCCTGTCCAGCCGGGTCGAGGTTGTGTCCGGTTCTGTGGCTGCAGGCTCTGCGACGACTGGACCCGCGCCCACGGGGCGCGCCAGCGCGTCGGCGATGCGGCCTGGCAGTTCGGGGAGGAAGAAAGGCTTGGACAGAACACCCTGTACTTGCAGGTCGGCCAGCTCAGGCGGGATTTCTTCGCCGACGAGCGGGATCAGCATCAGCCGCAGGCCTGGGTATTGCTGCCGCAATGTGTAGGCGAGTGTAGTACCATCCGGGTCGGCCAGCCCCAGGTCTACGATGGCGAGGTCGAAGCTGGTAGCGGCCAGGGCCCGCAGTGTCTCGTCTCCGTTGGCCGCCACCGTGGCGTGGTACTCGCCGCTTTGCTCCAGGCTCTCCTGGAGCATGGTGGAAAAGGCTACGTTGCTGTCTACGATCAGGACAGAATGATCATTGCTCATGGACTGCTCCGCAATTGAGGACTTGGGGTCTTGAACCCGTTCCCATTTTACAGGGGAGAGGGGGAAAAGTCAACATCCCTGGTAGGACGCGGATCAACGCGGATGAACGCGGATAGGAAAGATGTAGGACAAGATGCCATCTTGTCCACGAACTCATGGTATAATGTACAAACCTTGGCGTGTTGATCTCAGAGGAACAGAGCGAATGGCCAGGCTGACGGACATCACTCATCTCATCATTGACATGGACGGTGTGCTCTATCAGGGCGACGAGCCACTGCCGGGGCTGCACGAGTTCTTTGCGTTCCTGCGGGAGCGGCGGCTGCCCTTCGTCCTGGCGACGAACAACTCGACCCGTACGCCCCAGGCATACGTGGAAAAACTGGCGCGCATGGGGGTGCGGGTCTACCCGGCGGAGATACTGACCTCGGGCCAGGCAACGGCCCGCGTCCTGGCGCGTGAGTACCCGCCAGGGACGCGGGCGCACGTCTTTGGCTCGCCCGCGCTGCGGGAAGCGCTCGTCGAGGAAGGGTTCGCCCTGGCGGACGAGGACGTGGAGGTGGTCGTGGCCAGCATGGATCGGGAGGTGACCTACGACAGGCTCAAGCGGGCCGCGCTGCTCATCCGGGGCGGGGCGCGTTTCGTCGCCACCAACCTGGACCCAACGCTGCCAACCGCTGAAGGGCTGGCGCCGGGCACGGGGTCGCTCATCGCTGCGCTGCAGACGGCCTCCGGCGTCAGGCCGCAGGTCGTCGGGAAGCCAGAGCCGACGATGTTCCAACTCGCTCTGTCCCAGATGGGGGCCAGGCCAGAGACGACGGCGGCCATCGGCGATCGGGCGGACACCGACGTCCTGGGGGGCAAGCGGGCGGGCCTGGTCACGATCTGCGTGCTCTCGGGGTCGAGCAGCCGGGCCGAGGCCGAAGCCTTTGGCCCAGATTTTATCTTCGAGAACATTGCGGATCTACTGGAGGCCTGGCAGCGCCCCAGCCGGGCCGGTTTGCCGTTGTAGTCAAGTCGGGTATAATCGTTACATTGGACGCTTCATTCTGCGCTACTATCCGTGTATACCTCTGGCAGTGCAAGAATTAGGAGGAAAAATGGGAGCACAACGATATACGATCCAGGCAGTGATCTATCCAGGAGATGAGGGGGGATACGTGGTCGAGTGCCTGAACCTGGCTGTGGTTACCCAGGGCAGGACCTTGGATGAGACGGTGCAGAACCTGCGGGAGGCAATTCAACTACACCTGGACGGAGAAGATCTGGTGGAAATGGGCCTGGCACCCCATCCCCCTGTATTGGTCACTCTGGAGATGGAACCAGTATATGCCTAAGTTGCGCCATCTCTCAGGATCTGAAGTTGTCCGTATTCTGGAGCATTTCGGCTTCACTATACACGCACAGGCAGGGAGCCACGTAAAGTTGCGTCGTGTCGGCCCAGAGGGTGAGAAACAGACGCTTACTATCCCACTTCATAAGGAACTCGATACCGGTACTTTGCGGGCTATTTTTCGGCAGGCGAGCCGATACATTCCAAGCCAGGATTTGAGACCGTATTTTTACGCGGACTGAGCTTGTCTCTTTGCCAGCGATCTTGCTTCTGCATCCGGTAGTGGTATAATCTGCCTTCAGTCATCCGACCGATCGTAGGGAGAGCCCGAGTATTGGACGAAACCCGTGTTCGCCAGATGGTGCGCCGCGTGGTCTACCGCACGTTGGGGTTGCCCCAAGGCTCCCGGCCGGTTTCAGCCCGTCCGCTGGTGACGGAGGCGGACGTCCAGGCTGTTCCGGTTGGAGGGCAACTGTCCGTTCCCCAGGGTGCGCTGGTCACCCCCCTGGCTCGCCAGGTGGCGCTGGAGCGGCACGTGACGCTGGTGAATGAGCCAATCGGCGAATCGGCAAATCGGCAAATCAGCGAATCAGCGAATCGGCAAGCCACCTCTGCTCCCCTGCTCCCCTGCTCCCTCCCTGCCGGTCAGCAGGTTGTTGCTATCGGGGCCGACCACGGCGGGTACGAGCTGAAGGAGATGCTCAAGGGCTACCTGGGCGAGCTGGGACACAGTGTCGTGGACTGCGGGACTGGCAGTAAGGACGCGGTGGACTACCCGGACTTTGCGCTGGCGGTGGCACAGTTGGTGGCGCAAGGGCGGGCCTGGCGTGGCATCGCCGTGGACGGCGCCGGGATCGGCTCGTGCATGGCGGCCAACAAGGTGCCAGGCGTGCGCGCGGCGATGTGCTACGACCAGGCCACGGCGGTGAACAGCCGCGAGCACAACGACGCCAACGTGTTGACGCTGGGGGCCGGGCTGATCGGCCCCAACCTGGCCCGGCAGATCGTCAAAGCCTGGCTCGAGACCGCCTTCGGCGGCGGGCGGCACGCGCGGCGCGTGGACAAGATCATGCAGATCGAACGGCGCTTCTTCAAAGGCGGCGCCGGGGTGAATGATGAAAAACCTGGATGAGGCAACGTTAGAGCGTATCGTCGAACAAATCACGCGCCAGGTGTTGCTCCTGGTGCAGGAAGAGCAGGAGAAGGCAGGGGCTGGCGGCGCCAGCGCCCCTCCTATCTCGGCCCACAACTACGTGGAACACGTGCAGCCGGTGGTCAGCGCCGGGGCGGACCGCGTCGCCACCACGTTGGGCGTCGCGCCGACCGACGGCCGCCTGGCCCACATGATTGACCACACGCTGCTCAAGCCCGACGCGACGCAGGACCAGGTCGCGCAACTGTGCTACGAAGCGCGCAAGTATCACTTTGCCTCGGTGTGCGTCAACCCGGCCAACGTAAAGCTGTGCGCGCAGCTCCTGAAGGACAGCGGCGTCCCCGTCTGCGTCGTCGTCGGCTTCCCGTTGGGCGCCACGTCCACCGAGGTCAAAGTGTTCGAGGCCCAGCAGGCCGTTCAAGACGGTGCAAGCGAAGTGGACATGGTGATCAACGTCGGCGCGCTCAAGTCCCGGGATTACGAATTGGTCGAACGCGACATCGCCTCCATCGCCCGGGCCTGCCACGCCGGCAGCGCCATCCTCAAGGTGATCATCGAGGCGGCGCTGCTGACCGACGAGGAGAAAGTGATCGCCTGCCAACTGGCCAAGGTGGCCGGGGCCGACTTTGTCAAGACGTCCACCGGGTTTGGGCCGGGTGGGGCGACCGTCGAAGACGTCGCGCTGATGCGGCGTGTGGCCGGCCCCACGATGGGGGTCAAGGCGGCGGGCGGCATCCGTACCTACGCCGACGCGCAGAAGATGATCGCGGCGGGCGCCAGCCGGATTGGCGCCAGCGCCAGCGTGAGGATTATGCAAGAGGCGGGCAAGTAGCAAGTAGCAAATTGCAAATAGCAAATCGGCAAATCGGCAAATCGGCAAATCGTAAAGGGGTGAGGGACGCCAGGGAATGTTGAGGAGACTTTGCGCTCCTGGCGTCTTGGCGGTGAAAAAGGAGAAGTGCATGGCAGTAGACTTACGCACGTACGTTTTTCTGGATAGCCTGCAGCCGCAGCACGCGGCGTTCCTCGGCACGGTGGCGCAGGGCTTCCTGCCGCTGCCTCACGACGCCTCGCTGTGGGTGGAGATCTCGCCGGGGATCGAGATCAACCGCATCACCGATATTGCGTTAAAGGCCACCCGCGTCCGCCCCGGCATGCAGATCGTCGAACGGCTGTTTGGCCTGCTGGAGGTGCACCACGAGGAACAGGCCGAAGTGCGCGCGGCCGGCGCGGCGATCCTGGAAGCATTGGAGTTGCAGGAAGCGGACCGTATCAAGCCGCAGGTGGTTTCCAGCCAGATCATTCGCCACATAGATGCCCACCAGGTGCAGCTCATCAACCGCATGCGCCACGGCCACATGTTGCTGGCACAGCAGACGCTGTACGTGCTGGAGGTGGAGCCGGCCGGCTACGCGGCCCTGGCAGCCAACGAGGCAGAAAAGGCCGCCCACATCAACATCCTGGAGGTGCGCGCCTTCGGCAGTTTCGGGCGCGTCTACCTGGGCGGCGAAGAACGCGACATTATGGCGGGCTATGGCGCAGCCGTCGCCGCGATTGAAGGAGTCGGCGGGCGCACGGCAGAGACCGGGCGCCGGGCGTGATGGAAAATGAACAATGAATCAATGAATCAATGAACAATGAACAATGAACAAAGGATGGGACGCAGATGAACGCAGATGAACGCAGATCAGAAGATAGGAATCCGCGTTGATCCGCGTTGATCTGCGTCCAATCGATTTTTCCATAATAACTAACCCCGTCAGGAGGACGTAATGACCGAAGCATTGGGTATGATCGAAACGAAGAGCTTTCCCGCGATGGTCGAGGCGGCCGACGCCATGGTCAAGGCAGCCAAGGTCGAGCTGGTGAGCTACGAGAAGACCGGTGGCGGCTACGTCACTGCCGTCGTGCGCGGTGACGTGGCGGCGGTCAAGGCGGCCGTCGAAGCCGGCGCGCGCGGGGCTGAGCGGGTGGGCGAGGTCGTCGCCGTCCACGTCATCCCGCGCCCGCACACCAACGTGGATCGCACGCTGCCCCTGGGTCGCCAGCCTGTCCAGTCTGTGGAAAACGAATAGGCAGCTATGTTACTGGGAAAAGTAGTGGGTACGCTGGTCGCCACGCGCAAAGAGCCTACGTTAGAGGGGCTCAAGTTCCTGGTGCTCAAACAGCTCGACATCGAGGGCCGGGAGACGGGTGGCTACCGCGTCGCGGCAGACGCCGTCGGGGCCGGGTTGGGTGAGGTGGTACTCTATGCCACCGGCAGTTCCGCGCGCCAGACGAAGTTGACGGACAGGCGTCCCTGTGATGCCGTCATTATGGCGATCGTGGACACGCTGGAGGTAGATGGCGTCGTCAAGTACGACAAGGCGCGGGCTGGCTGATGCTTGACGACGCTCGCATTGATACCATCATCCAGCAGGTGATGGCCGAGTTGCGCCAGGGGGAGCGGGCGCGCCACGGCCCGCTGCCAGAGCCCCCGCTCGTGGCGCATCCGCCGGGGCCGGCCCCGGCGCTGCGCCACGGGGGCAACCTCTTCCCCGACGTGGAGAGCAGCGTGGCGGCCGCGCGCCGCGCCTATCTGCAGCTACGGGAGATGCCGTTGGCGGTGCGCGAGCAGATGGTGGCCCACATCCGCCGCGTGATGCGGGAGAACGCGCAGCTCCTGGCCTACGAGGCCTGGCAAGAGACGGGGATGGGCCGCTACGAGGACAAGATCGAAAAGAACCTGCTCAACGCCAACAAGGTGCCCGGGACCGAGTTCCTCGCCCCGACGGCCTGGAGCGGTGACGGCGGCCTGACGCTGGTCGAGTACGCGCCCTACGGCGTGATCGGCGCGATCATCCCCAGCACCAACCCCACGTCTACCGTCATCTGCAACGCCATCGGGATGGTGGCGGCGGGCAACAGCGCCGTGTTCAACGCGCACCCTGGCGCGCGCGCCTGTTCCAACCACGCGGTGCAGTTGGTCAACGAGGCTATCGTCGAGGCCGGAGGGCCGCCCAACCTGGTCTGCGCGGTCGCTGACCCCACCATCGAGACGGCCCAGCAAATCATGCGCCACCCCGACGTACGATTGCTCGTCGTCACCGGCGGTGAGGCGGTGGTCCACGCGGCGATGCAGAGTGGGAAACGGGCCATCTGCGCCGGGCCGGGCAATCCGCCGGTCGTGGTGGACGAGACGGCTGACCTGGAGCAGGCCGGACGCGACGTTGTGCGTGGGGCCTCTTTCGACAATAACATCATCTGCGTGGACGAGAAGGAGGTGTTCGCCGTCGCGTCCATCGCCGATGAGCTCAAGCGTGTGATGTGCAGCCACGGTGCGTACGAGATCAACTCCTGGCAATTGAACCGGCTGATGAAGGTCGTCTTCACGCAGGTCCCGCCCGCCGGGCAGGTTGGCACGATGGACAAATCGTTCATCGGCAAGAATGCGAACGTGTTGCTCAAGGAGATCGGCGTTGACGTGGGCGACGAGATTCGCCTGGTGTTGGCTGAGGTGGAGCGCGATCACCCGCTGGTGTTGACGGAGCAGATGATGCCGATCGTCCCGCTCGTCCGTGTGCAGGGCGCCGACGAGGGGATAGACCTGGCGAAGCAAGCTGAGCGTGGCTTCCGGCATACGGCGGTGATGCACTCCAAGAACCTGGACCATCTGAGCCGCATGGCGCGCGAGATGGATTGTAGTATCTTTGTCAAAAATGGCCCTTCTTCGGCGGGCCTGGGGTACGGCGGCGAGGGCTTCTGCTCGTTTACCATCGCCAGTCCCACCGGCGAAGGGATCACGAACCCGATCAGTTTTAGTCGCATCCGGCGCTGCATATTGAAAGATTCTTTCCGAATCGTGTGACGTGTTTCGTGTTTCGTGTTGCGTGTTGCGTGTTCTGTCACGTAACACGCCAATTGTTCATTTTTCATTGATTCATTGTTCATTGTCTATGGTTGAGCCAGCCCTTGCCCTAGTTGAATTCAGCAGTATCGCCGCCGGCATTCAGGCCGCCGACGCCATGGTCAAGCGCGCCCCGATTGACGTGATCAAGGCAGGTACAGTGCATCCCGGCAAGTATCTGGTGCTGATCGGGGGGCAGGTGGCCGACGTCGAAGAGTCGCTGGCGGCCGGGCGCCAGGTAGGTGGCGAGGCTGTCGTGGACATCGTCTACCTGCCGCAGGTGCACCCGGAGGTCGTGGAAGCCATCGGCGGGGGGCGGGCGCCAGAGGTTACCGACGCGCTGGGCGTGGTGGAAACGACGACGGTCGCGGCTGCCATTCACGCCGCCGATGCGGGGATCAAGGGGGCCGAGGTACGGCTGGTCGAGGTGCGGCTGGCCGATGGGCTGGGGGGCAAGGGCATCGTGCTGTTCTCGGGGCTGGTCGCCGACGTGGAAGCGGCGGTCGGGATCGGCGTGGGCGTGCTGGAGCGACCTGAGCTATTGGTGCGGCAGGTCGTCATCCCGCAACTGCACCCGGAGATGTGGGAGAACGTTACGGATGCGACGCGCTTCCGCGCCAGAGTGATGGGCAAGGTATAGGGTTTGCCTGAACGACTGAAGTCGTTACTACGGGGTGGTGGGCAAGTGCGCCTGAACGACTGAAGTCGTTACTACGGGGTGATGGGCAAGTTATGAAGTTTGCACGTGTGATCGGTACGGTGGTCGCCACCCGCAAATACGAAGGGCTCGAGGGGGTCAAGTTCCTCGTCGTGCAACCGCTGGACGAGGAACTGAACCCGGAGGGCCGGCCGGTGATCGCGGCTGACGCGACGGCGCAGGCCGGGCCGGGCGAAATGGTCTTCGTCGTTGGCAGCCGCGAGGCGGCGCAGGCGCTGCCGGAAGTGTTCGTCCCGGTGGACCTGGCGATCACGGGGATCGTGGACGAGGTCGAAGTCGAGCGCGGGCCGCGCCGCCGGCAGCCGACCGCCGTCTGGCACGATCTACTAGAGGACAACGACTGACGATGTACATCGGCAAGGTCATCGGCACGGTGGTGGCGACGGTCAAAATCTCGCACCTGGAGGGGCGTAAGTTGCTGTTGGTGGACCAGGTTGACCTGGCCGGACAGGAGACCGGCTATTACGACATCGCGGTAGACGTGGTGCAGGCTGGCGCTGGGGACACGGTGCTGGTGATAGACGAGGGGAACGGCGCGCGGCAGATCCTGGGGCTCGACCCCGGCGCGATACGCGCCGTCATCGTCGGCGTGGTGGACGAGGTGGCGTTGAGTTGATTCC
>Ga0172365_10000657_pt1 | contig 23864 bp, 15 predicted proteins | sample LakKivSesite48cm_FD_114535 | JGI IMG/M metagenome (GOLD analysis project Ga0172365, IMG submission 114535) | Sediment microbial communities from Lake Kivu, Rwanda - Sediment site 48cm | ecosystem: Environmental > Aquatic > Freshwater > Lake > Sediment | place: Rwanda: Western Province, Lake... | reverse complement strand
GGAGCTTCGGGATGCGCTCCTCCGGTGGGGAATCGCCTGGCGCGAGGATGCGTCGAACGATTCGCTGGAGATCACCCGCAACCGTCTGCGGCATGTCCTCCTGCCCTTCTTGGAGCGAGAATGGAACCCGCAGATCATCCCCTCGCTTGCGCGACTGGCGGAAATCGCAGCCGCCGACGAAGCCGCGCTGGAGGATTGGCTCGACCGGATATGGCCTTCGGTGATCCGTAAGCAACTGCCTGAGATGATTATCCTTGATAGGATGCTCGTTCAGTCGTACCCTTTAGGGATTAGGCGAAGGATTCTCCGGCGAGCGGCACAGACTTTGCATACTGTGAAGACGCCGCTCCGCTACGCCGAGACGCTGCGCCTGACCTCTCTGGCGGAAGGAGAGGGAAAGGTGGTGCTGCGCGGTCGGGTGAGCGCGTGGAGCAGCAAGACGGAGGTCTGGCTGGAAGCGGCGGACGCATGGTGCGGGCCGACGACGGTCAGTACGGACGGGGAGACGCGGCTGCCGGGCTGGGGCACGCTGCATGTCACGAGCGGCGACCGGTGCGACGCGGGCGCGAAAGAGAGGCTTCTCTGGCCGAAAGAGCACCTTGGCTCGCCGGTGATGGTTCGTCGCTGGCGGAAGGGCGACCGGATTCTGCGACGCGGGCGATTGCGCCTCATCGCGGACCTTGCGCGCAGGCGAAAGCCGCCCCTCGACCCGCGAGCGATCATCCTGGTGGCGGACCCCGAACGGATCGTATGGGTGCCGGGGCTTGCGGCTGCTCAGGTTCCGGAAATCCTATCCAGCGAGCAGAGCGTGCCCCCGGAGCGGATGGTGACGTTTGTATGGGAACGAGAGAGCGATGCCGGGATCAGGTGAACGCCCCCCAGTGCTCATCCCGGAAGCGGCCATACGGGAGCGGGTGAGGGCGCTGGGAGAACAGATCACCCGCGACTATCAGTCGCTCGACCTCGTGTCGCCCGACTTTACGTCGCCCGACCTCGTGGTGTTGGGGGTGCTTAAGGGCGCGTTCATGTTCGTGGCGGACCTCGTGCGGGAAATTGACCTCTCGGTGGTGGTGGATTTCGTGTCTGCAAGCAGCTACGGGGGCGAACGGACTTCCACCGGGCAAGTGAAGCTCATACCGGGGACGTGGACCGATGTGGAGGGCCGCGATGTGTTGGTTGTGGAGGACGTGATAGACACGGGAAGGACGCTTGATGCCATCATTGCCGCCGTCAGGGAGCATCAGGCGCGAAGCGTGCGTACAGTCGCTCTGCTGCGGAAGCCCAGAGCGCGCGCGAGGATTGATTACGTCGGATTTGACATTGACGACAGGTTCGTCGTGGGCTACGGCCTGGACGACGCAGGCAAGTGGCGGCACTTGTCGTACATAGGATTTGTGACCGACATGCCGTCATGAAGACCGGCATAGTGTGCGGTGCGGAAGGTAGAAGAATCGAATGGCTTCGGATGAGCGGAACACATCGAACGATGAGAGACAGACAAAGCGAAGGCGGCGTCCGCGACGACGCCATCCCACCGGGCCGACGCCCGCCGATTCGCGCCGGAGCGCCGAGCAGGCACGACCCGCGCAGCAGGACCTCCAAGAGGAACGGCGACCCGCGCAGGAAAGAGAGTACGCGGAGAGCCGCTCTCCTGACCGGGGTGCGGATAAGGCCGCTCAGCGCGCTCAGGAAAACAGCAAGAAGCAGAAGCCGCAGAAACCGGTCCTGAAGCAACCCCATAAGCCGCACCGCCGCAGGCCAAGGAGTTTGCGTCGGTGGAGCGGGGGCCGAGTTGTCACTTTTGTGGCCCTTGCGGCGCTTCTTGCCATTGTTCTCTGGCGCACCATGACCGGAACGCGGGGACGCGACACCGTCTCCTACAGCGAATTCACGACAGAATACCTTGCCAAAGGCCAGGTACACGCTATCCGCGTGATCGGCGACCGCCTGGAAGCGACGTTGAAACCTGCTGGAGCGGAGGAGGTCCCGGAGCGGAAGCTCGTCTACCTGGGGTCGTTGCAGATCACTCCGGAGTTGGCGAAAAGCTGGGCCGAGCGCGGCGTCAACGTGGAGTTCCGGCCTTCAAGCTCCGCCTGGCGGACCCTGCTCAACGCGCTTCCTTACGCGGCGATCCTCGTGGTCATCTTCTTCCTCTTTCGGCAGGCGCAAAGCGGCCAGCGCGGGATATTCACCTTCGGCAAGAGCCGCGCACGCGAGTTGACGGAAGACGTGCCGACGATCACATTCGCGGAGGTCGCGGGGGTCGAAGAAGCCAAGCAGGAGCTCCAGGAGATCGTCGAGTTCCTCAGGGAACCGGGAAAGTTCCAACGGCTCGGCGGCAAGATTCCACGCGGTGTGCTCATGGTTGGGCCTCCGGGCACGGGGAAGACCTACCTCGCACGTGCGGTTGCAGGCGAGGCCGGAGTGCCCTTCTTCAACATCAGTGGCTCCGATTTCGTCGAGATGTTCGTCGGCGTCGGCGCGTCTCGTGTGCGGGACCTGTTTGAGCGGGCGAAGGCGAAAGCTTCGTGCATCGTGTTCATTGACGAGATTGACGCGGTCGGGCGGCATCGCGGGGCCGGTCTCGGAGGCGGGCACGACGAGCGCGAGCAGACGCTCAACCAGCTCCTCGTCGAGATGGATGGATTCGATACGAACTCCACCGTCATCCTCATTGCCGCGACGAATCGCCCGGATGTCCTTGACCCGGCACTTCTGCGCCCTGGTCGCTTCGACCGGCAGGTGGTGCTCGACATGCCGGACGTGCGCGGGCGCGAGGGCATCCTCAAGATTCATACGCGGGACGTGATACTCGCACGCGACGTGGACCTTCACGCCCTGGCGAAGGGAACCCCCGGCCTTTCGGGAGCCGATTTGCGGAATCTCGTGAACGAGGCCGCGCTTCTGGCGGCGCGGAATAATCGGCGCGAAGTCGGCATGTTCGAGTTTGAAATGGCCAAGGAAAAGGTCATGTGGGGTGTGGAACGGCGCAGCCTCGTCATGTCCGACGAGGAGCGTCGGGTTACGGCGTTCCACGAGGCCGGTCATGCCCTTGCTGCGATCTTCACGCCGGGTGCGGACCCGGTGCACAAGGTCACAATCATCCCGCGCGGACGAGCATTGGGGTTGACCGCGTACCTGCCCGACGACGAGCGGCATACCGTATCGCAAAGCTGGTGCACGGGCAAGCTCGTGGGCATCCTCGGAGGGCGCGCGGCGGAGGAATTGGTCTTCGGAGAGATCACCAACGGCGCGGCGGGCGATCTGGAGATGGCCAGCGCTCTGGCACGCCGCATGGTGTGCGAATGGGGCATGAGTCCTCGGGTGGGGCCGGTGGCGGTCGGCGGCAAGAACGAGGAAATCTTCATCGGCAGAGAGCTTGTCCAATCCCGCGCCCTGAGCGAGCGGACGCTGCAAATCATTGACGATGAGGTCCGCAGGATCATTGACGGCGCTCTCAGGCAGGCATCGGCGTTGTTTGAGCGGAACCGTGCGGCGCTCGATGCGATTGCCGATGCGCTGCTCGTGCGTGAAGTGCTTGATAGGAAGCAGATAGACCAGATCATCCAGCCGCTTCTGGCGAAAAGCGGGACCTCGGCGGAAATCGAGCCGACCTCTGCAAGCTCTCGTGGGCCGATTGTGGTGGAGCGTCCCGCATCGTCCGCACCCTCGGCGCGTCCGGCGCCACCCAGACCGAAAGAGCAAGACGACGTGCGCGCTGGAAGCGACGTGCGCGAGGGGAAGCAGCATCGTCCGCACCCTGAGGAACGCCCGCCCGCCCTCGAACCGGCTGAGGAGCCGACGGTGGTCTTCCACGACGAATCGCCTCTGCCGAGTCCGAAGATTCCAGAGAAATCTGCCGCCTCTCCGAAGCCGATGACGTTCGGTCGCAAGCCCAAAATGGTGAAGCGCTTCGGATTGCCTTCGTCGGAAGTGCCGGAGACTGGTATATCCGTCTCGTCGGTCGTCGGGGGGCATCTCATGGTCTACGGGCGTCCTTTGCGTGCGGCGAGCAACGGCGGGGCGCAAAGCAAGTCGGCGCAACCGGCGGACGAGCAGCCCCACGCGCCGGACGTGCTGCCTGCCGATGCCGACGCAATGCCGCACGATGAGCAGGGCGGCGTCATCCAGACGGGCGTCATTCAGACGGAGGAAGAACCCCCGACAATCCAGCAGGAAGGGGATGTGGCTGCTCAACCGGAGGTGACGGATGCAGCGCAGGGCGAAGAGCACGGTGAGCAAAGCGCGTCGTCCGTCACGCCGAAAGAGACCATGGCAGAATCCGAGAAATCCTCGGATGAGCAAGGAAACCAGGCTGCGAACCTATAGGGAGACTGGGCCACGTTCACGCTCTTTCACTTCGGCTTCATCAACATCACGGTGGCAGACCTGCTCGATGTCACCCTGATGACCATTATTTTCTACAAGACCTTTATGCTCTTGCGAGGGACCAGGTCCGCCCCGATGGTAATCGGTCTGGTGATCCTCTTGGGGGTGGCGGTTCTGGCCGAGCGCACGGAGATGATCGGCGTGAGTTGGCTGCTCACACAGGTCAAAACCATCTGGCTTATCGGTCTTGTCATCGTGTTTCAGACGGAGCTGCGGCGGCTTCTCTCGTACCTGGGGCAGAACCGATTGCTGCGGCCCCTTTTCAGCGAAGCGCCCGACCAGACGATTGACGAGATCGTCACCGCGACCCGCGTGCTTTCCGGGCAAGGCGTCGGCGCGCTCATCGTGCTGACGCGAGAAGTCGGCATCGCAGGGATCATCGAGACCGGCGTGCGGCTTCGAGCCGAGGTATCGGCGGCTCTTCTCGTCACCCTCTTCAATCCCAAAACGCCGCTCCACGATGGCGCAGTGGTCATCACGGGGAATCAGATCGAGGCGGCCAAGTGCATCCTCCCGCTCACGCAGAACCCGGTGGACCCTCATCTGGGCACGCGTCATCGGGCGGCAATCGGGCTTTCCGAGGAATCGGACGCGGTGACCGTCGTCGTCTCCGAAGAGACTCGCGCCATTTCTGTGGCGAGCAACGGAGGCATCCGCCGGAATATTCCGCCGGATGAGCTTCGTACCCTGTTGTCGAGGGAATTGAACCGCCGTTCCGTCCTCTCCCCGGCACGAGCGTGAGGCGCATTCTCATCCACGAGAGGGGTACGTCCAATTGGGAAAGGGTGTATATTGCCTTGGTATAAGGAACTAACGTGTACTATCAACTGTTAAAGAGGGGTATCAGGTTATCAGGCTCCTACCGGCATGGGAACTTTCACCTTTTTCTCTGGCATGTGATGGCGGGATGAACAGCACTTTCTCTGGACGCACCAGCTGCGGTAGTGCCAATAGCCCATGCGCGGTATGGCGGCTGGTAACCCTTGCCCTTTTCCTCGTAGCGCACTCATTGGCCCACGCCGACGTGACGGCGCACGCCGACGTGGCGGTGCTGCACGCCGACTCGTACGGCCTGGACCTTGAGGTGACCACTCCCCTCCGGGTAGATACCCTCGCAGAGGAGAGCGAGGCGGCGAGCGGGGGAAGAGCCTTGGCCTGCGTGCGCGTCGGCGATTGGCCGGTCACGACGACTCCCGGCGAACCAGAACTCCCCTATCTTGTCGTGCCGCTTGTAATTCCGCCGATGGGCAGCGCTCAGGCGATGGTCGTCTCGCGTGAAGATACGAGCGTTGCGGTGGGCGAAGTCACCCGTGCCGAAGAGGACCGGGCAATTGGGCTTGAGGAGGCGGCAGGCGGCCCGCTCCCTCCTTCTGTCTCGGAAATGCCCTCCGCGACGGTATCGGTGGAAGCCATCGGCATTTCCCGCGATGTGCGGATGGCGCGGCTGGTCGTCAGGCCAGTGGAATTTGTCGGCGGGAGGGTCACGTGGGCGAAACGGCTGCGCATCGCGGTGCGCTTCACCTCGCCGCCCCTTGCTAAGCCCACACGGCTGGCCTCCGAGCCGATCTCGCACCATCCTGCCGGTTTTGCGATCAACGCGGATCAAATAGAGGCGTTCCGCCTCCCTAGTGAACCGTCCCCTCGTGCGCGGGTCGCGTCTCTGCCGACAAGACCGCGCATATACCTCTACATCCGCTTCGAGGGCATCTATCGGGTCACCGGGGAAGACCTGCTCAAATGGGGCAGAGACGCCGGTTTGGATTTCTCAAGGATTGACCCGCGCACATTCCGCCTTGAACTGCGCGGTCAGGAAGTGCCGATCTACGTCGAGGGCGAACAACGGGGCTTCGTGGACGAAGCGCTCGCCATCGAGTTCTACGCTCGCCCGAACATCGGGCGGTACCAGGCGATTGCGCCGGACCTCTACCGGGACCCGTATGTGGACATGGGAATCTACATACTCTCGTGGGGTGAACGCTTCGGTGCGCGGTTGGCGGAAGAAGACGGCTCGATCACGGTCCCGCTCGAAAGCGGCAATGTCACCGAGTGCTTCACGTACCGCCAGACCGTGCACGCCGAGAGGGATGGCGGTTTTTATGAACTGGGCGGAATACTCGATAATTACGCCGATTTCTATTTGTGGGATATTGTAGAAACCGCTCAGGCAAAGGGGTTTCCCATCGAACTGGAGTCGCCTGTCGAATCCTATGAAACTCCGCCCACCCTGGAAGTGATGGGCAGGGGCCTTACCTTCTCGCGGCATATTGCGGAGTTTCGCCTGCAAGGAGCGCGCATCGGCACGGCAGGGTTGGATAAGATCATCCGGGACATTGACCTTATCCACTACGTCAAAACTGCTGACGAAAACCTCCATGTCGCCCTCGTAGACGGGACGAATAAGCTCGAAATAATCACCGGCGATCCGACGCACCCTGAGCTACAGAGCAGCGATGCCATATATCTGAACTGGTTCGAAGTGACGTACGACCGGACCTATCATACGAGGAGCAACTGCATCTCTTTTCGCCGCCCCTCGCGCCCCACATCGGGCGTCTTTGACTTCACCATTACAGGCTTTACCACACCGGACATCACGATCTACAAGGTGGGCGTCAGCCGCCTGACGAACGTCACCGTACAGCAGATGCCCGCAACAACCACAGGCGCGCGTTCGGGCTACCAGGTGCGCTTCCAGGATCAGATTCAAGACGACGATCCTCAGTACCTCGCGCTCACTTCCTCGAAGAAGCTGAAGCCTTCCCGCGCAGAGGTCGCGCTCCCTTGGAGCCGCTCCCTGAAAGACCAAACCCGGCAGAGCGATTACCTCATCATCTGTCATCCGACCCTTGTGGACACTGTGAAGCGGCTTGCCGAGTATCGCCGGAGCCAGGCGGGCGGCGGATATAATGTGACGGTCGTCAACGTCCGTCAGATTTACGATGAATTTGACGACGGATATCCGACCCCTACCGCCATTCAGGACTTCATCAGGTATGCTTCCCGCTTTTGGTCCGCACCCTCGCCGCAGTATGTCGTCCTGGTTGGCGCAGGGATCATCAAGTTCACCGATGAGTGGGTCTTCAATCCGGCGGCATTCATCCCGACGCTTCAGGAGACCGTCGTCAAGTGGGGAATCACCGGCTCGGACCATGGGTACAGCCTCGTGGTCGGCGATGATGCCTTGCCGGACCTCTACGTCGGGCGCATTCCTGCGCGTGATAATACGAGCCTGAAAACTGCGATAGACAAGATCATCCAGTTCGAGCAATCTCCGGTCTTAGAGCCATGGCGCAACTCCATTCTTCTTATCGCTGATGGACCGGAATTCGTCCCCCAGCATGAGTTCCTCTCCAGCGAGATTCCTCCCCGGTACACCCAGAGCAAGTTCTACCACATGTACATCAACAACCCTTCTCTTGAGGTGTTCGGCGGCCGTCGCACGGAGATGCAGGATTACCTGAATCGGGGCACGCTGTGGACGATTTATCTCGGTCATGGTGGTGGGGGCATCTGGAGCTACGATCAGTTGCTCACATTTCAGGACCCGCTGAACCTGACGAATCTCGGGCGCGCAGGCATCTTCCTCAGCATGACGTGCTTCACCGGCGCGTTCGACGTACCCAAGTCCCAGTGCCTTGGCGAACTCATGCTCTTTGCCCCCGGGGGAGGGATCGCCTGGTGGGGAGCAACCGGCGTCGGGTGGATCAACAACGACTTCTACCTCGCCCAGTCCGTCGTTCGGGCAGGCCTGCGTTCGTCGAAAGAGAGCCAGACGCTGGGGGCGATCCTTACTGCTACGAAGATTGACTATCTCATGCGCTATAGCGGCCCGCAACCACCTCGCGGGAGCTTCCCACACGCACTCGCGTACATGTACAACCTCCTAGGCGATCCGGCGTTGCGCGTCACTCCGCCTCCGGCCAAAATGCATTTGAACGCGAGCACTCGCACCCCTGTGCTGGGGCAACCTCTCTCCGTGACGGGGACACTCCCAGAAGCGACCACTGGCAACGCATGGATATCGCTGTACGACGCGAGGCAATACCCGGTATTTGCGCCGCTCGAAGCTCCGGTGAGCAACGGCGCGTTCACGGCGAATCTGACGGTTCCCGTGTCGCTTTGGGGCACGAGCCTGACGCTCAAGAGCTATGCCGCGTCGGCAGGAGCGCAACGTTCGGATTGGTCAGGTGTGGCCCGGCTGGCGGTTTCAGAGACGCTCATTGATAGCGTGGTGGTGGCGCGGCCGTCGAGAGATTCCATAACCGTTAGCGCGGCGTTCTACAGCACGGTGGGGGTGAAAGCTGCGGTTTGTTCCCTTGTCGTGAATTCGGAGGAGGTGTCGGACGTTGTGCCCATGGCACCTGCCGACAGGGCCAATCGCTATCGCACAGTGCGTCCCTTCGACCTAAGCGCGCTTCCGCGTACGGACCCCCTGGCCTTCGTGCAGCCTATCATCAAAGTCACCGATCAACGCGACAGGGTAACGGTGCGGCAGGACATCCCGCCGATCTATCCCAATTCACTCAGTCGTCTGCGGATTTCCTCGATGCAGATGGCGGGGACATCCCGTGCGGAAATCCTCGCGATGCTCTCGAACGTCGGCGAAGTGGCGTCCGATTCGGTCGTGGTGAGCACCTGGTTGATGCGCGAGGGAACCCCGGTTCAGCTCCTCGATGAGCAAAGGGTCACGCCGCTCGCGCCTCAGAGCAGCCCGATCCCTTCGGATCAGGACATCATCGTTTTAGAGAAAGCCACCCGCAGCAGTTCTACCTCCGGGGAGCAGGATACGTTCCTGCCGCAGATCGTGCGCCTGGTGATCCCACTGCCGGATACGCTCGTTCGGGGAAGAACGCCCGGTGCTCAGGTCTTCCTCACCTCGCATTCGGTTGATGGGCGGGCTACCGGCGACACGGCGACGTTCGTCGTGCCTTCGAGCTTCGCCGTATTCAACCCGCAGGGGACTGCTGCCGAGACGCTCCGCACCTCCGCCGACCAGTTCCTGATGGAGGTCCGACCGAACGCCCTTTCCGGGCCGACGTTGATCAAGATCTCCTCGATGGCTTCTCCAGCGCAGCAGGGGCAACCCGATCTGAACGTTCCAGGGGCTAAGATCGGTCATCCCACGCCTGCATGTGAGGTGAAATGCCTGGCTCCCGTGCAGGTCGTCGCACCGGAGGTGATGAATCTCACGCTGGCGATTGACAAGAACGACACGATCTTCCAGCAGGCACTCGCACAGGATCAGTTGCGCATCGGCTACTGGAATGCCGACCGCTGCCAATGGGAACTTCTCCCCTTGGCCCGGCACACGTGGGCGCCCGATAAATCCTGGGTGAGCGTGAGTCTTTCACGTGACGGAGTCTACGGCTTCGTGCAGGTGGACGACCGGATTCCGCCTACCATCGAAGTGAGCGCACGGGGGCAGCAATTCGGGGAAGGCGCGTACATCAGTCCGCAGACCAAGTTCCTTGTGCTCGTCGAAGACCGCAATGGAGTGAGCACCGCCCCCGGCGACATCGAGGCGTGGATTGACGACGTGCCGTTTCCGGACAGCACCATCTCGATCCCGACGCAGGCAACTTCGTTGACTGCTGTGGCGATCACCCTCACTCCGCCTCTCCTCCTGCCGCGTGAAGCGCCCTATCAGTTGCGCGTCACTGCGCATGATGCGGTAGGCAATGCGGCAGAGTATGCGGTGCGTTTCCGGGTCGCTCAACAGACAGTGCTTGACTTCTACGGGAACTACCCCAACCCGTTCGGGGCCGAGGGAACCGTGTTCGCGTTCGCCTTCTCCACCCAGATAAGCGAAGTCATTTTCAGGGTTTACGATGTCAGTGGCAGGCAGATAATCAGGTTCAGCAACTACGACATGTCGCAACTGTACCCCGACGATCCGCCTGCCCTGCATCAGGCAACAGTGCCTCATCGCATCCTTGACCGCAACGGGCTGCCGCTGATCGCGCCGAGTTACCACGAGGTGGTATGGCCTGGGCGCGACGCCAAGGGCAACTCCGTCGCAAACGGCGTGTACTTCGGCATTGTCACCGTGCGCGACGAGAGCGGCAGCATGGTCGCCAAACACACATTTACCATGGTGAAAGCTGAATGACCTGCATCGTCACCCCTCCACGATGGACGCTCTGCCTTGTCGCCCTGGTGAGCGTTGCGTTTTCCTTCTCGCGGGCGGAGGCATCCACGCCGGGTGCGGATGCGTTCCTGCTTCTGCCCGTCACTGCCCGCGAGATCGGGCTGGGGCAGGCCACTGTGGCGCTCGTGAACGATGTGACCGCGTTCCACTGGAACCCCGGCGGGCTAGGGATGATCAAGTCTTTCGAGGCCGCGGCTTCGTATTCCCGGCTCTATCAGGGCCTGGCCAGCCATCAGATGGTCGCCGCCGGAATACCCTTCAGAAGCACTCTGAGACTGGGCATCTCCTGGGTTCGCCTCGGCGTGGATAACATCCCGATTTACCCGTCGCTTGAGGGCTATGGGACTCCGAACGAGCGAAGCGTCCACGCCCAACAGGGCGCAATCGGCTCCTTTGCCTACGCAGAGAACGCATTCTTCCTCACCCTGGCGCGATACCACAGCCTTCAGATTGACCTCGGATGGCAATACCTGACGCTGCCGATGGAGCTGCCGGTAGGGATCACGCTGAAGTACCTTACCATCAGCGCAGGGGATACGCTTTCTGGTTCGGGCATCGGCGTGGACGCGGGGGTTCAGTCGCGCTTTTCCCTGGGCCGTGTGCTCGACAATCGCCTCCTGGGAACCATCTCCTTCGGCGTCACCCTTGCGGACATCGGGCGCACGCGCATCACCTGGGATACCCCCTCAAAACACGCCGATGACCAGTCCATGAAGCTGCATTACGGCGCGGCGTACGAGCAGCCTCTGCCGTTCGTCAAGAGCGCGGCGATCCTCGCGGTCGCCAAGACGAAGTACGGGCTGACCTGGGGGGTGGAATACACGTTCATGGAGCAGGTTTCCCTGCGCATGGGCAAAGATATGATCGCCGAAAACAGCCTTTCCTTCGGGGCGGGCTTCTCATGGCGCGGCGTGCGGCTTGATTATGCCTTACAGCGCCACGAGCTAGGAGCAACTCACCGTGTCAGCGTGCTCTATGCGTACTAAGCGGTCCCATATATGTTCTGAGATTCTTCGCTCCGCTCAGAATGGCAGGACTTTCACCGGACCGCTCAGTGGTCTTCTCGCTCCGTTCTCACCCCATTCATACCCCCCCAAAATCCCCCCGCACGCGAGGGGACGGCGCCTCCCTCCCTGCGTGCGGGGAGGGCCGGGGCGGGGTCATGAAAATCTCCGAAACTTGGCGAGAGGATCGCTCAGGACGCTTTTGCGGAGCGCGGCAATCGGGTTGGTCTTCGTCGGCATCGCGTGTTCTCCGAACAAGCCGGAGAACATCACGCTAGCACGCCCGCAATGGGCCTGCCCGCAACCGCCCACCGCAGAAAAGGAAGGCGGGACATGCGCCTACCCCGACGACGACTACATCCATTTGCGATGGATCATCGGTGACGAGCCTGACCTTGAGGGCTATTACATCAACCGCCGCAGGAGCACGGACTTCATTGACACCCTCTACGCGACGGTGGTGCTCACGAGGGAACAGCTTTCGCGGCGCGGTGAGGTGATGGAGTGGATAGACCGAGGGTCGTCTCAGGGCACGCTCTTCTATTACGTCCTCTTTTCGTTCGACAGGGACGGCCACCGGAGCGCACGCAGCGATACCGTCGCCTATCAATTGCTCGACAAGCCCTACCTGTATGAGCCGGGGCCGAAGGACACGCTCCGCGACGGGCGACCGACATTCCGCTTCGGCCCCAACCGAACGGACGTGAATATCTCAAGCTACGTGCTCAGGGTTGTGACCGATTCCACGAGTTCGCAGGTCGTGTGGGTCAGTCCGCAGAGCGGGATGCAGGGCGGCTACACCGCTGGGGAGAAGACCACCGTGCAGTATGGCACCGGAGGCCTCATCAAGCGGCCCACGCTTGCCCCCGGCAAGTACCGTTGGCGCGTGGACTTTCAGGGAATCTCCTCGACCAAGTTGTACGCGCCCTGCGGCTGCGTGTACGACCCGGTTCGTTGCCCCGGCTCGGACTCAAGTCTGCCGTCGCCCAGCGAGCTTTCGTTCGTAGGGTCTCAATCGGGCTGGAGGCAGTTCATCATCGCTCCGTAGAAGCGCACATGGGATGACGTTTCCGCCGGGCATGTCTCCGGGACGCCTTCCACCCCCATGCCGAGGCTCACCGTATGGCAGCCGTACTCCACCTTACCGCCCCAGCAAAGCTGAACCTCGGGCTTTCCGTACTTGGCCTTCGCCCCGATGGGTATCACGACCTCCTCTCCGTGCTCCAGACGATCTCATGGGCGGATACCCTCACCCTCGCCCCCGCCGACGCGGGAATACGCCTGACGTGCAGCCGCGCCGATCTGCCTTCAGGGCCGGAAAACGTGGTCTGGCGCGCTGCGGAGCTGGTGCGCACGACGCACGGGCTTAGCTGCGGGGTCGAAATCCACGTTGAGAAGCGCATTCCAGCAGGGGCTGGGCTTGGCGGGGGAAGCTCCGATGCGGCGGCGACCATGCGCGGGCTTGCGCGGCTGTGGAATATTGAGGTCGGCGACGAGGAATGGCTGAAGCTCTGCGCTCAGGTGGGTTCCGACGTGCCGTTCTTCTGGTATGGCGGCACGGCAATCGTCGAGGGGCGAGGTGAGCGGGTGACTCCCCTGCCAAAGCAGGAGCCGCTCGTCTTCCTCGTGGCCGTGCCGGAAGTCCGCGTGAGCACGCCCTGGGCATACCGGCAACTTGTGCCGCCGTTTGCGGACGCAAGGGCGTTCCAAGATCGCGTGGAAGCGCTGCGGAACGGACACGTTGCGCTCTCGGAGTTCTGCCGCGTGCTCACGAACGACTTCCAACCCCTGGTCGAACGCCACTTCCCCGTCGTCCGCGAAACTCGCGAGGCGCTCCTCAACGCGGGCGCGACGAGCGCGCTCATGAGCGGGTCGGGGTCTGCCGTGTTCGGGGTTTTCGAGGACCGCCGGAGCGCAGACCACGCATTGGCGGCGCTGCAACCGGGGTTAACCGCCGTTGTCACGACGAGCGCATCCGCGGAGATCGATCCGGCAGGGAAGACGGACTCCAGATAATAACACTCCATTACGGACTACAAGGGCGACTCGCGAATCGCCCCTACTCGACATGCACAATTCCTCACCGAAAAGCGTAGAAGACCCTGCTCCCGCGTCTACCCGCGCCTCAGCTTCTTGATGCTGTCAATCAGGTAATCGAGCGCTTCATGCGTCTGGCGCGGATTGATCGGCAGCGTCACGAGCCGTTCCGCGAGGGCATCCGTCACGGGGAACTGTCCTCTGCGGAATCCCCGCTTCTGAAACGCGGTGGACCAGTGAAGCGGGATGTAGTGCGTGCCCACCTTGATGCCCCGTTCGTAGAGCATCGCGTAGACGAAATCCTCCTTGGTCATCCCGTAGACTTTGGGGTCAATCTGGACGGGGTAGAGGTGGAATACGTGGGTGCGGTCCGGCGCAATCGTCGGCAGTGTCAGCCCGGGCACGTCGCGCAAACCCTCCGTGAGGTAAGCGGCGTTGTTGATGCGACGTTGGTTCAGCATGTCCAGCTTCTTGAGTTGCTCAATGCCGACGGCGGCCTGGATGTCCGTCATCCGGAAGTTGTAGCCCGTGTCGTCGAAGTCCTGCCACCAGAAGCGCTTCCCCATGGGGAACCTGGTTTCGTCCAGTTGGCAGTACTTCGTGCTCTTGCCGTACACGCGGGTGCAGTGCGACCGATAGAGCGCGACTCGCTCGAACACGTCGGGATTGTCCGTGAGCACCATCCCGCCCTCGCCAAGCGTGGACATGTTCTTCTGTTCGTGGAAGCTGAAGCAGCCTGTGATCCCCATCGTCCCGGCCTTTCGCCCCTTGTATTCGGCGCCGAGCGCGTGGCAGGCATCCTCGACGACCACGAAGCCATGCCGCTTTGCCAGCGCAAGGATCGGGTCCATGTCGCAGCACTGACCGTACAGATGAACGGGGATCACCACCTTGGTGTTCGGCGTGAGCTTCTCTTCCAGCTTGTTCGGGTCGAGGTTATAGGTGACCGGGTCAACGTCCACGAAATCCACCTCCGCGCCCAGCGTCGCTCCGACGGCGGCAGTGGCTATCCATGTGAGCGGCGTTGTGAGCACGCGCTCCCCAGGGCCGACGCGCAACGCCACGAGCGAGACGAATAGGGCAGCAGTGCCGTTGCTCGTGACCCGCGCATGGGTGCTGCCGCAATAGGCGGCGAAGTCCTTCTCGAATTGGATGCAGGCCCTGCCGCTCGTCGGCGCGTTCTTGTGCAACACCTCCAGCACGGCGCGCTCTTCCTCAGGGCCATACTCGCTGCCGAACTGGATTTGCAGATCGAACTTGATTTCCGGAGCACTCATCTGTCCGTTCCTTTCTTCGCTTCGAGCACTAGCTCAAGCCCCTCGTCTAGGCCGCGCATCGGGGTATTCAACGTGGCCTTCGCCTTCGTGTTGTCGAGAGAGACGTCACGCGGTCGCGGTGCACGGCCCGGAATCGCGGCGGCGGACTTGGCGACGACCAGCTCACGAGGATAGCCCCATCGCTCGGCAATGCGCCGGGCCATGGCAAACCGGCTCAGACGATCATTCCCCGCGAGGTGGAGGTATCCCGCGAAGTCATTCCCCGCCAGTTCCAGCAGCGCACGCCCGAGGGTGATCACGTCAATCGGCGAGCGGACCTCCTCCTCCGGGACGCCGACCTCCCGACCCGCCTCGAACGCCGGGATCATCCGCGAGAGGAAGGAGTTGCCCGAACCGAGCACCGGCAACCCCACCACGAGCGCGACGCGGACCACTACGGAATTCCCCGCCTCACCCGCGACGACGTTCTCCGCCCTCACCTTCGTCTCGGCGTAGAAGTTCAGAGGCCCCGGCGGATCGTCTTCACGATAGTTCCCCTTCTTGCCGTCGAACACAGTGTCCGTCGAAGGGAATACCATCTTCGCCCCGCCTTCGCGGCAAAGATGAGCCAGCTCCCGCGTCACATTCACGTTCACTTCTTCGGCGATGTCCTTGTGAGCTTCGCAGTAGTCAATGTCGGCAAGGGCGGCGGCGTGGATCACCGCGTCCGGCTTCAGCGTGCGAAATACGTCGCGCAGCCGGTCGGCCTCGCGCAGATCAAGCGAATGCCAGCGCACCCCTTCGCGGCGGAGCAGGGCTTCTCCTCGTGAGAGCGCGTGCACCTCCCACTCGGCGCCGGCCTGCCAGACCACGCTCCCGGCGACGAAGCCACCGCAGCCCGTCACCATCAGACGCTTTTTCATGCGGATTCCTCCATCGCTCTCTCACGGATTGCCACTCGCACTCCTCTTCTGGGCCGCATGGACGTACCACGTGACCGCCACCATCATGACGACAAACGCGACGCTCATGGTCAGCGCGAGAAGGTTCGCGTTGCGGATGCCGACGAGCGGCTCCCGGCCCTCGATGAGGCGTCCGATCACCTCTTCCTGGACCACCGGACCGACGCTGCCGATCCCGTTCACAAGCCCTGCCACCGCCACGCCGTTCTTCTCGCCCGCCACCTGGATGGACGCCGCGCCGCACAGGAGCGTATCGGGGCCGTAGATCATGAACCCGACCGCGCCGAAGCAGAACGCGAGCGCGTAAGGGTTCCCGCCGAACGTGACCACCGCGAGATACCCCAGCACCATCCCGATGCCCATGAGGAGGCACAAAGGCGCCCACCGCCCGCGAAACCACCGGTCGAGCGCGACACCGGCAACTATCGCCCCTGCAAGCCCGGCGATGTCGAATATTTGCGAGTAGTAAGCCGCACGCCCCACGTCAAACCCTTGCAGGTTGAGGAAGGTCGGCAGCCAGGAATCCAGAGCGTAGCGCAGGAATTTGATGCAGAAGTAACTCAACCCCATGACGGGGATCACGGGGTTCAGGACGAGCTTCATGTACTGACGGAGCGAGATGTGTTCCTCGTCCGAGGCCCGTACGGCGCGGCCTTCGTCCGCTTCCTTATCAACAATCGGCTCGAGGCCCACATCTTCAGGCTTGTCGCGCTGCCAGAAGTAGACGAGCCACCAGATGGCGAAGGCGAGGATCGTGCATCCGAAAAACGCATACCGCCACGTGTAGGTCGCAAGCAGGTAGCCGCCGAGGGACTTGACCATGATGTTCCCCACGAGGTAGTTCGTGGACCACACGCCCATGACGGTGCCGCGGTCGCGCTTGCGCAGCCATTCCGCCACGCCCCCGACGCAGCCGGGCCAGCCGCTTGCCTGCACCAGCCCGTTGAAGAACATGAACACGAGAAACGTCCAGTAGGAATTGGCGAATCCGAAGATGACGTTGATGGCGATTGACGTGCCCAGGCCGCCAAGAAGCAGCACGCGCGGCCCCCACTTCCTGCCGAGGAAGCTGTTCAGAAACTGGCCGATCATGTAGGCGACAAGGTAGGCCGTCCAGATGTGGGCGATGGCATCCAGACCCACGTTGAACTCGCCCCCAAGGGTGGTCTTGCAGAGGGAAAACACCTTCCTGCACAGGTAGTACCCGGCGTAGGCGAAGTAGGTGGAGATGAGGACGCGCCACCGCCACATCCGTTGGTCGCGGGAAAGAGGTTGGCTCTCCCAGGCAAGGACGACCGCTTTGTCGGTCATGCGCTTCTCCCCCTTGATTGTGAAGTCTGTCGTCATGGGATTCGGTGATTCGTGAGGTTCGCGGATTTGGGTTTGCGGATCGTCAATTCTATAAGTGGCCCTCTCGCCAAGTTTCGGAGATTTTCACGACCCCGCCCCGGCCCTCCCCGCACGCGGGGAGGGAGGCGTCGTCCCCCGCGTGCGGGGGGATTTGAGGGGGGTAAAACACCGCACGAATTTGCCGAGAGAACCACTAAGTGAGCGCATCTCGCACCCCCAAACATCAGCAATCATGGTGAGGTAGTGCAAACCACCGGGTTCTCAAACGCGGAAACCCACAGCTTGACCCTGTCCAAGCCAGGCATACATTTTCCAGACTCGTGCCCGACGTGGTTTCTCCACATTCTCATCGTGCGCACCAGGATCGCGCACGCGATCTCTTCCCGTGATGTGAGCCAAGCGAGCGAACCATGCACCGTACAGCCACAAGCCAGTCGCCGTCCTCACCTCAGATACCTGCCGAGCGCGGCACGTTCACCCTCCGTGCGCTCATCATTGGAATACTGTTGACGGCGTTTCTGGCGTGGCTTTCTCCGGTGAGCATCTTCAAGTTGTTCTCGTCCAGAGTGCACTACGCCATCCTGCCGCCGGGCGCGGTGGCGCTATCGGTCGTGCTGGTGGCGATCAACTTCTGGGTGAGCCGTCGCCTGCCGAGGGAAGCCCTCAACACCGGCGAACTGGTCGTCATCGTCGCCATGATGTGGCTCGGCACGGCCTCGCTGTTTCAACTTGGGGCGATTGACAGCATGATCAGCGTGATGGCATCCCCCGAATACTTCGCCTCGCCGGAGAACCGTTGGGCGGAGTACTATCTAGCCTATATGCCCTCGTGGGCTATCCCTTCTAACAGGGCCGGCGGCATCCGTGCCTTCTTCAACGGCCTGGCGCCCGGCCAGCCGATCCCCTGGCAGACGTGGTACGTCCCCTTCTTCTGGTGGGGGTCGCTCGTCGCCGCAACCCTGGGCGTCGTCATCTGCCTCATCACCATCGTGCACGAGCAATGGCACGACCACGAGAAACTCACCTTCCCCATGGCCGACATCCCTCTCGCGCTCATCGGGCACACCTCGGAGCAAGGCTGGTTCCCCGGCTGGATGCGCTCGCGCCTGTTCTGGGTAGGAGCCGGGATACCTTTCGTGATCATCTCGTGGAACATGCTCAACTGGTTCAATTCGCTCTTCCCGCACATCGCCTTCAGCCAGGATGGTACGAGCCTTGTGGCGTTCGGCATCCCGGATTTCTCCACGAAGGTGGATTTCTTCACGGTCGGGCTTGCGTACTTCGCGCCGCTCCAGATATTGCGCGGCTTCTGGATCGGGCGTCTCCTGATCGGGACGGAGATGAGCCTGGGCAAGAAATTCGGGTTCGCCGACGGTATCAACAAGGGGTTTGAGCCGTGGAGCGAATGGGGGACGACTACGGCGGCCTGGCAGTGCCTCGGCAGCATGATGGTGTTCGTGTTCTGGGGCTTCTGGGCCGGGCGCGAGCATTTCAAGAGGGTGCTGAAGTCGGGCTTCAGCGCGCCAGTTGGCCTGCCGGAGCACCTGCGCAGGCGCTACCGTGCGGCCATCTGGGGGCTTTTAGCGGGGCTTGCCTACTTGGCATTCTGGTTTCACTCCGCCGGGATGTCCTGGCCGGTGATCGTGATATTTCTGCCGATGATCCTGCTCTTGAACCTCGGCATCAGCAAGCTGATCGTGGAATCGAGCATGTTGTACCTGGAGAACCCGGTCAGCGCACAGACGGTCGTCATGCAGACGCTGGGGACCAAACATCTCTCTCAGGTCACGATGATGGCCCTTGCGATCTCCTACGTGATATTTCGTGCGAACGCCGGGACGATGATGCCGCAGGTGGCTTTCTCAGGCCGCATGGGCGACGAGCACCACGTGCCGCGTGGCCGGTTGTACGCGGTGCTGGGCGTGGCGGTATTCGTGGCGCTCGTCACCGCGGTGGTGACTACGGTCGTGCTCGCCTACCAGGTGGGCGCGTTCAATTTCCAGTCGCTCGCCTACACGTCCACCTTCAGGGATACGTACGATTCGCTGGCGCGCAAGAGCGACGAGGCGTTCGGACCAGATTACTACCGCCTGGCCTTCCTTGGCCTGGGCGCGGTGATCATGGCGGTGGTGCTGGCGATCCGTTCCCGCTTCACCAATTTCTGGCTCCATCCCATCGGATTAACCTTCACCACCACGTCGGTCGCCGGATTGCAGATGATCAACATCTTCCTCGCGTGGGCCGCCAAGGGGACGCTGAATCGCCTGGGGGGGATCAGGCTCGTGAACCGGGCGCGGCCTTTCTTTTTGGGGCTTATCTGCGGTCATGCGCTCGGCGTGGTGCTGGGAATCCTCGTGGATGCGATCTGGTTCCCAGGGAGCGGACACTACGTGGTCACAGGATGGTAGAGGTCTTGCATCCTGCGGCAGACGCCGAGACACCACGAGAACTTATATGGGTTCCAGATAATAACGCTCCATCATGGACTACAAGGGCGACTCATGAGTCGCCCCTACAAGGCGTGTCGAAACAATGTCTTGTAGGGGCGCATGGCCATGCGCCCCTACGTCCCGACGTGCACAATGCCTGAAAAGCGTATTAGATCACGAGGTAGTCCTCGCCGCGCAGCCATCGCCGCGCCATGACGCACGCCCAGTAGAAATAGCGATCCGCACACGGGACGAAATCCGCACGGGTGATGCGCTCCCTCGCGGGCGCGGTCGTCCCATCGGGCCGCACACGCGCGGTCTTCAGATCGAGCGCGGAGACCTCTCCGGCGAAGAGCGCAAGGCCCTGTGGGATGGGGAGAGGGATGAGCGAGGTGATCTCGCGTGCCTGCACGCGGTATGCGGAGAGAGACTTGGCCTCTTCCACGCCGTAGAGCGTCTGGAATTCACAGTCAACGGCGCGTCCGTAGATGCCAGCCGTCTGGCGCACGCCGAGCGGGCGAAGCCTTTCCGGCGCAGCCCGGATGCCGATTTCCTCGGCAAGCTCGCGGCAGGCGGCGGAGAGCGCTTCTTCGCCGCAATCGAGGTGGCCGCCGACGGAGACGTCAATCATGTTCGGCGCAACGTCCTTCGTCGGGGAGCGACGTTGGAACAGGAGCGCGCCTTCGTCCCGATTTCCGTCGAGGCGAGGGATAATCACCCACACATGGGCGGTCCTGTGCCAGAGTGGCTTTGTTGACATCCTGCATCGCCGCGTGTCAGAGAACACCGATTTGTAGGGGCGAATCTCGTATTCGCCCTGTCTTTTGGGGCGATCACGAGGATCGCCCTACATGTGGACGAGGATGTCAACAAAGCCTGCCAGAGTCCGCGTGCGTGAGCTTCTGCGCGGGTAGCCTTTCCTATCGGGTTGCCGTTCTCATCAACGATGTCGAGCAGCTCCGCGCTCAACTTCCCTGCTCCTCCGGCGTCTTCCCGGTTTCCATCTTCTGCCGCGCGCGGATTCGCTCGACTGCGCTCGTGGTGACGATCCCGACGCCGGGGCTGTTGAATTCCAGATGCCCGCCGACGAAGACGCAGTTCTGCTTGAGCATGGTGCCGCCGAAGGTGCAGCCGTAGATTTCGACGGCTTCGCCCTCGCCAGGGAGGACATGCTTCCGTTCGGGGTTAGTGGTGCTCACGCTCCATGCCTCGCCCTCCTGCTTCACGAATATGTACGTGGAGAATTGCGTATCCACCGCGAGCACATCCCCTTGCCGAAACGTCTCCAGTTCGACTTCCGCCCGTTCCTCGTTCAACACGGCGAGCATATCAAGCCCGATGCGGCCATCGGCACTTCGCACCAGATGACGCGTTCGCATGATCACCTCATCTTTCTCCGCTTCCCGTCGCCACACAGCATAGCATGAAGCGGGGCGCACCACAAGGGGAACTTGACATCCGAAGCCGCGAGCGTACGTTTTGCGGATATATGCGCCTCTTGCTTACGCTCAATGCCGCACCCACTACCCGTATCGCTTATCAAGGAGTAATGATGAACAGCCGCCCCGCCCCGCCGGTTCCCGTTCGATGGCTGGCTCTTCTCGCATCGCTAGTGCTTGGGGGGTGCGGCCTGTTCGGGTCCGAGAAGAAGGAACCAGGGGAACTCACCCTCATGATCGAGCCTACGCTGGTCAATTACCACAGCATGGCCATCTCCTGGACGACGACGTTCACCGATACGATCACCCTGCGCTACCGGCTCTACATCTGGTACACCGATTCGGTGCAGACGAAGGACGTGCCTTCGTGGGCCTACTTCGAACTCACGCATCACTCCTCCGGCGCAGACAGGGTTATCCCGGTGACCGGGCTTGCACCTTTGCAGACCTTCTATACCTGGATCGCCGCCTACCGTCAGGACCCCGACTTCCGCATCATCCGGGAGACGGAGCGGCTTTCGTTCACGACGTGCGCCTCACCCTACACCTCGTTGAGCCGTTCGCCGCGCACCATGTCGGGCCACCGGGCCGCCAGCCTCAACGACGTGTTCTACATCGTCTGGCCGAACCGAGCCTTCGAGCGGTTTGATCCCACGACGAACGAGTTAGCGACTCTGCCGGACGTGCCCCATGCGCACACGGATTTCGGCATGGCGGCTTCGGGCGGAAAGCTCTACGTGATCGGCGGGGCGAGCAGTTCGGAGATAGACATGTTCGACCCAGCAACCAGGACATGGGGGACTTGCGCACCGGTCCCGTTGGGCATCTCGGTGCGCACCGCCGTCACCCTGCGCGATACGATCTACGCCTTCGCGTCGAGCGATCAACTGAGCGGCAGCCACTCCTGGGCTGACTACCCCACCGGACGGAAGATGATGGCGTATGCCCCGGCAACCAATACCTGGCTTGCCCGCGCCGACCGTCCAGGGCAGGGCAAGGTGATGGGGCCAGTCGTGCCGTTCCAGGGGAGGCTCTACCTCTTCGGCAGCTACGCCTCTGGCGAGAAGAACTACGGCTTTATCCAGGCCAGCCTCTCCGACAGCATCTTCACGTACGACCCGGACGCGAACCGTTGGAGTTACCACGATAACATGCCCGACGGTCGCGTCGGGTTCAGGGCGGTAGTAAGCCTCGGACACATCTACCTCATCGGCGGGGTGCTGGAGCGGCTCGACTCGTCGGAGGAAATATGGAGCGTGCCGCCGATCCTTTCCTACAATGGGGCCACCCAAGGATGGAGCTTGAAGACCCTGCCCAGCGCGCCGCTCGATTTCGGTGAGGACGGCGCGGCGGTAACCGTCGGTCCGACGATCTATTTCGTCAACGGCGGCAACCGGTGGCCCGGCCTGACCGGGAGCTACGTCCCGGAGAACGACAACTGCGGCTTCGACATCATGACGTGGGACGATACGATCCCCTACGGCATCCCATTCACCGCGACGAGCAAGCCTGCTGTGGGCCAGCGTCCTACGATGGGCGCGCCGCACTCCCGGTGAGCGCGTCTGCCCACGCCGATTCGAATTCCCCACGCGAGATGTCGTCAACGAGCGCGACCTCTCCGATCCGGCTGGGCAGCACGAACCGTATTGTCCCGGCGCGGACCTTCTTATCCGAGCGCATCAGGTCCCACACGGCGTCCACCGGGAAGTCTGTCGGCGGCTCGACGGCGGTGAGGAGGTCGAGGAGCGCATCCTGCCGCTTCCGATCCTCCGCCGACCACATCCCGCGCCCTTGCGCCAGCGCACCGGCGATGCGCATCCCGAAGAGCACCGCCTCGCCGTGGCGATACCGGTCGAAGTCGCCAAGCGCTTCGATTGCGTGCCCGGCGGTGTGGCCGTAGTTGAGGATCGCACGCAACCCCGATTCCCGCTCGTCCTTCGCCACCACCTCCGCCTTGATCCGGCAATTCTCCGCGATGAGCCGCACCCACGCTTCAGAAGTCGCCCCGGCGGCAGCGTAGCGCGGAAGATCGGTCTCCAGGTGCGCGAAGAGGTCCGGGTCGCGGATCACGGCGTGCTTGACCACCTCGGCCAGCCCGGCGCGGAGTTCCCGTTCGGGCAAGGTGGCGAGCGTCCCCACGTCAATGTAGACGAGCGAAGGCTGGTAAAACGCGCCGATGAGGTTCTTCCCACGCGGATGATCAACGCCGGTCTTGCCGCCGACGCTCGCATCCACCTGCGCGACGACGGTCGTGGGGACCTGCACGAACCCCACGCCGCGCAGCAGGATCGCCGCCGCAAACCCCGCAATGTCCCCCACGACGCCGCCGCCGAGCGCGACGATGGTGCTCTGTCGGTCGAATCGGGCGTCGAGGAACACGTCGAGTAGCCCGGAAACGGTCTCCAGCGTCTTGTGCTGCTCTCCCGGAGGAATGATCGCGTGGGTGACGCTGAACCCGGCCTCGGTCAGGCTGCCAACGACCTCTTCTCCGTAGCGCGACCAGACGCACTCATCGGAGACAAGCCCGATCCGACGCCCGCGAAGGCGCGGGGCGAGCGTTTTGCCGAAGTCCGGGAGAATGGCGTGCCCGACGATGATCGGGTAGCTGCGTGGCCCAAGCGCGACCATGATGGTCTGTGTGTTGCTCATGGCATCCTGCGTCGAAACAATACTTTGTAGGGGCGAGGCATGCCTCGCCCCTACTCGACATACACAATTCCTCACCGAAAAGCGTATGACATGCGCGTGTTTTGCAAGGATTCTTCACCTATCCTCGCCCTTAGGCGCGTTGATCGCACCTTGAGTTGAAATATGCGACCGGCTGACGCAAAAGGAAACGCTCCGGCTTCT
>Ga0172365_10000655_pt1 | contig 23895 bp, 17 predicted proteins | sample LakKivSesite48cm_FD_114535 | JGI IMG/M metagenome (GOLD analysis project Ga0172365, IMG submission 114535) | Sediment microbial communities from Lake Kivu, Rwanda - Sediment site 48cm | ecosystem: Environmental > Aquatic > Freshwater > Lake > Sediment | place: Rwanda: Western Province, Lake... | reverse complement strand
GAGGCAATTTAATTCCGCATACCTCGCCATTCTCCCTGTACTCTTTCCATCCGCTGCCGGCAAGATATCCTCTGACAACGCATTCAATGGGAATTTTCTCCACCTTTTTGACAATAACTGAACGGTCTCTAAGAAACTCGTATCTTTTCAGAGTGCCGGGGAATCTGTCGAAATCGCTCACAAGAATGTGGTTTTTCAGTGTATCCTTAAGATAGTCAAACCAGAATACCGACATTCTGGTAAGGATAACTCCCTTGCCCGGGATGGGCGTCGGCAATATGTAGTCAAAGGCCGAAATCCTGTCCGTTGCAACCATCAAGATACTCCCGTCATCCATCTGGAACAATTCCCTGACTTTGCCGGAATATATCTTCTTCACCCCTGGAATTTCCACGTCATTAATCGCTCTTTCCACCGCCCTCCTCCTTCCCCTCCTGATACGAGGCACTCTGTTTATCGTTCTCCCATACAGTTACTTTTCTCACTCTAACAGGATATTTTCTCAAAACACTCCTCATTTTCCGGTACACATAGAAACAGATATTCTCGGATGTCGGATTTATCCTGTGAAATGACGGTATCCTGTTGAGGTCATTATGGTCCAGTACGTCCAGCACCTTCCTGAGCTCTTTCTTCATAATATGAAAATCTATCAACAATCCGTTCTCATCAATGGTATCTCCGCCAACCGTTACGTTTACCTTCCAGTTATGGCCGTGCATCCTCTCGCACTTGCCCCTGTAATTCCTCAATCTATGTGCGGAAGAAAAAACATCTTCAACGGTTACCTCATACATATCTTCCTCCTGGTCTGTTTTTGCATCTCATTGATGGGAAAAATGGTTTAGATAAAATTCCTGAATTTAAGATAATCCATCATGGCATTTCCGAGAGTCTCTGCTATTGCCTGTCTCACTTCAATATCCCTCAGGTTAAGCTCTATGTTGGGATTGCACAAGAATCCCACTTCCGTCAAAATCGCAGGCATGGGAGTATATCTCAGAACATAAAAATTCCTTCGTTTCGTACCCCTGTCAGGGGTTAACAGTCTTTCAGCAAGACGCTCCTGAACAAAGTCGGCCAGTATCCTGCTTTCATCGATGGCTGTGGTTACATTCAAATCTCCCAATATTTTGAATAGCGCAGAATCTTTATCGGCGTTGTCCTCTATTCCTTCCATGCTTGATGGAGAAGGCAAGAACAGCAAATCTTCTTTTTCACTGGAATAATATGTCTCAAATCCGTTTGCATCCGGGTTTCTGTAAAGGGAAGAATTTGTGTGAATACTGAAAAAAATATCGGCATTTATGTCTCTCGCCATCTGCACACGCTCTTCCAGAGAAACGCTGACATCTTCATCCCTTGTCATATAAATCTTTATATTCGGCATCTTTCTCAATTCCTTCTTGAGATAGTCCTTCATCCTCAGGGCGATATCCAGGTTCACCTTCTTTTCTTCAAGTCCGTAGTTCCCGACAGCCCCTCTATCACTGCCTCCGTGTCCCGGGTCTATGAGTATTGTAAGTTTTTCTTTCCTCAACGAGAGCTTCTCCTCAGGCTGGTTTTTCCCTGAATCTTCTTTTTCAACAGGTTCTTTTGCCTTCAAGCCCGATAGAATATTGGCGAAATCTTCCACGGGAACAAGTATTTCACCTTCAATTTCCTTGATAGGAGCGTTAAGATTTTCTGTCCTGTTTTCAAAGATAATCTGCTTGCTCCCCAATCTGAATTTTATCTCACTTCCGTCATATACTATGAAAATCCTATCCTCAACCCGGCCCCATGAATTTTCACAATTGAGAATCTTGAGTAAGCTCTTTAGGGATATGTAAGATGTGCTTTCTATTATGTAGGCAGGAATTTTTCGTTCTCTTATTTCTTCGGTGAGGTTAAGAGGAAAACAAAAAGATGGTGGTAAAACTGCCATCAGGCACAAAAACAGACCTATTTTTTTTTTAATTCTCATCCATTCCTTTCCCCTGCATCCCCCTTTTCAGGTTTTTTCATATTGCCCCCCTTTATGAAAGGGGGGTTTAGGAGGGATTTCATAAATTTTCCCAAATAACTTCTAAGACTGAATCAATGTTTTTTAAAACATCTCTATCAGCAAATCTTAAAACTTTCAAACCGATTTTATTCATATAACTGTCTCTTATTCTATCCTTTCTTTCGCCTTCCAGGCCATAATGCTGACCTCCGTCAAGTTCAACAATTATATTTGCAGAAGGACAATAAAAATCAACGATATAATTGCCTATACTTTTTTGTCTGTAAAATTGAAAACTCTTTAACTGTTTCTTCCTTATTCTGGACCAAAGCAGTTTTTCTGCATCAGTCATATTTATACGCAGAATACCTGCATATTTCTTAAGATTCCCGTTGTATTTCAACATCTACAAATCCCCCTTATTCCCCCTTTTCAAAAGGGGGATTTAAGAGAGGTCTCCGCGGGGCCTTTCTTGCTCATCACTTATCACTTACCACTTGTCACTGTTTCTTGTGGAGGCGGCGGGTACTGCCCCCGCGTCCTCGCTCCGCTCTTTAAGGGGAGGGCTGCTCCCCTTAATCTTCCCCTCCGAACCGGGAATCGCAGGGGACATTCCTTTCCCCTGCATCCCCTTGCTGTCCGCGGGGCCTTTCTTGCTCATCACTCATCACTTGCCACTTGCTGCTGTTTCTTGTGGAGGCGGCGGGTACTGCCCCCGCGTCCAGAAAGAGCGTGAACAAAGTATCTACCTGTGTAGTCCGGAGTTTTGCCCTGGGAGAATATACCGCTCCGGACGCTTTATACTCTCCGCAGTCTTTTTATTAATTTCCTGTCAGGGGAAAGACAAACCAGCCAGGAAATCTCCTCTTAGCGACTCACTCCACAAAGGTGAGGAGACCCTTTCATGGGTGAGTGACTGCATTATTATGCAGCCAGTGCGTTTGCCGTAGTGGCAGTTGTTTTTTGTCAGTTTTTTTAAGAGTTCCCGACAAACTCTACAGGCAACTTTACCCCCGCTTTCTCCCTGTCGAAGCCTATTTCGCCCCCTTTACCCCGAACTCTCCTAAAAGCGTGAAATGTGAAACAAAATTGCCTTTACGTCTCACCTCTCACGTCTCACGCCTTTCCAAGTGAGGGGTTCATGATTTTCCTTCTATTAGGATACCTCCAAACAAGTATTAGTGTCAACCTCGTTTGAGTCTTCTTTCTATGTCCAGCTTCAAATCACGCTCTTTTATCTTCTGCCTCTTGTCATACATCTTTTTACCCCTGGCAAGTGCAATTTCAACCTTGGCCAGCCCCCTCTTGTTAAAATATACCGCAAGAGGAATTAACGTAAGCCCCTTTTCCTCCCCCTTCCTAATCAGTCTCTTAATCTCCCGCCTGGTCAACAGAAGTTTTTTCTTCCTCAGTGGCAGGGGTTTTTCAAGTGCCGCGGGATAGGGAGCAATATAGAAATTGTGCAAGAAAATCTCTCCGTCTTCAATCCTGGCAAATGACTCTTTTATACTTCCTTTGCCCTCTCTCAAGGACTTGACTTCGGGGCCCTGAAGAACGATGCCGGCTTCTATCTTTTCTATTATCTCGTAGTCAAAATACGCTTTCTTGTTGTCAAGTCTCATAGTAATCCTTCGGATTTTCAATTAACAACAGGGGACGGCGGCAAGGAACCAGTAACGTTGGCATACATTGAAGATATTATGCAGATATGTTATATTCTTGACGTTCTTTTGTCAATTGCGGGGGGATAATGAAAGTAAGATTTCTGGGCGCAGTGAAAAATGTTACCGGGTCAAAATTCCTTCTGGACATCTCAGGAAAACGAATTCTTATAGACTGCGGCATATATCAGGAACGGGAATTGAAGGACAGAAACTGGGAACCTTTCCCTGTTCCCCCGGAATCCATACATTCCATAATTCTCACCCATGCCCATCTTGACCACTGCGGTTATCTGCCAAGGATTGTCAAGGAAGGATTTCGCGGGAACATATTCTGTACCGAACCGACCTCAGAGATTACCATGATAACCCTTCTTGATGCAGGCAGAATACAGGAAGAAGACGCCGAGAAAAAGAGCAGGAGACACATGGAAGAGGGAAGAACGGACTTCCATACTTCAATTCCACTCTATACCGCCGCAGACGCGGAAAAAGTTGCCCCCCTGCTCAGAAGTTACCCCTATGGAGCCGATTTTGAGGTCTCCGAAGGAATAAATGCTTCATTCCATGACGCAGGGCACATACTCGGAGCAGGGATGATTCAGCTTGAAGTTGCACAGGAAAACATCGGGGCAAGAAGAATAATATTTTCGGGAGATATCGGCAGATGGAATAAGCCTGTATTATGCGACCCCACTCTTTTTGAGGAAGCAGATGCCGTTTTTATGGAATCCACTTACGGGAACAGGGAGCATAAGAGCGAGGAAGCGGCAGGCAACAGGCTGGCGGAAATAATAGACCGAACCGTGAAAGCAGGCGGTAATATAGTCATACCCACCTTCGCCATAGAACGTGCCCAGGAAATCCTTTACTTTATCAGCAGGTTTTTCAGAGAAGACGTCATTCCTCACATCCCGGTTTTTGTTGACAGCCCAATGGCAATAGATGTAACTGCGGTATTCAGTAAATTTCCAGAATATCTTGACGACAACACACGCGCCATGATTGGAAAAGGACATTCCCCTTTCAATTTCCCTTTACTGAAACTGACACGTTCAACCGATGAATCAAAGAGCATAAATCACATGAATGGTTCCGCGATAATAATCGCAGGTTCGGGGATGTGTACAGGAGGCAGGATAAAACACCACCTCATATCCAATATCTGCAGGCCGGAATCCACGATAGCCTTTGTGGGATACCAGGCCAAGGGAACCCTGGGAGGCGAGATTGAGAAGAAAACCGAAACTGTAAGAATCCTGGGAAAATATTATCCGGTGAAGGCACAGGTAGAGAGCATAAACGGCTTTTCCGCCCATGCAGACAAAAACGAGTTGTTCAGATGGATTTCGGCTTTCAAGAAACCTCCCGGGAAGATTTTTGTGGTGCACGGCGAAGAGGAAGCATCTGAGGAATTCGCCTCATTCTTAAGAAGCAGATTGGCAAGCGAGATAATAATGCCCGACTATCTATCCGAATTCGCCATTTAACAGAACCGTTTCAGAAGATGATTTGAAAAATAGTTTTGGCAATAAGCGCAACTGCAATAGAAACCATGCCGACCAACCCCATCCCGCAGGAATAGCCTGCAAGAATTATAGGGGTGTATTTTTTCCACTGCGGGCCCACCTTCCTGGCAAAATAGAATCTCCCGAGAAGAGCGCCTATGAACATGGGTAATGCCAGATGCGGCATCATGGAAACCCCGCCGACTATCCCGTAGAAAAGAGGAAGAGGCGCCTTCAGAAACAGCAATCCAAAATACAGAACAAATCCGACAAGTGAAGAGTTCAGAATATACTTGAATTTTATGGCTTCTATCATCCAGCTCTTGCCTGTCCCAAGAGTACTTGTTACCCATAAGGATTGGAACATGGCAGACATCGGCCACATCTTCTGGACAAAAGGATAGGTTGAAGACGGTATCGGCGACATCCTCCAGATTATGGACCAGAAGAGAAAACTGCAAAACAGCATGATTACCAGCGATGTAGATTCTGCCTTATACCAGGATGTAAATCTTGTCCTCGTAAGTTCCAGTTGTTTAAATTCCTGGACGGTACCACCCTGATTGAAATACGGTACGGGGGCAAACCATATATCAGCTCCTTTGTATCCGCTTAATATAAACGTCCCCTCGCGGACCATAGGGAAAGAGATGCCGCCGGCCACGCCGGTGATTCCAAACATTCTTGCGGATGTATAACTCAAAAAGGGAGTGAATATGAACCCAAAAAAAACAAAAAGAAAGACAGGGAAATGTGGAACAAGAATATGGCAGATCAGAATATAGATAAGGGTTGAACAAAACCATAGAAACAGAGCAAGCATTACTGGATAATCACCTCTTCCAGCAGGAAGATGCTCCTTCTCTTTTGTCTCAGTGCCTCTTCTGGCGTGCAAGAAGGCATTCACCATTCTTGCTATACCTATCAGACCGACAACTATTCCACCCGCAATGATTGCGTTTATCCAGAAATCAAGGTTGGTGGCCACATTGTTCGGTATAGCCGTCATTCCCGGTTGCCAGTTCTTAATAATACCTGCCCTGTAGAGAATTGGATTCCCCAAAGTTTGAGAAAGAACGGCTCCTATGAATGAACCTGTCACAACCCAGAATGGCAGGACAAAGCCAGTCAGCAGAACACCCAATTCCGTCATAAAACCCAGCGTTGAAGAAGGAAAAAGAGTGCCCATTTGAGACGTAAAGTCAACCCATGGAATGGGTAGAAGTTGAAAAGGGGTTGCCATAAGAAGACCTGTGATTGTGGGAATTACGACGTAAAACGCTCCGAATATCACTCCTATCATGGCAGAGATGCTGAAGACCCTCCATCGCCAGGTTTCTTTCTTCCCGCTGACTTCCGCAAGGGCAGTTGCTCCTTCCGAGGCGACGGGCGCCATGGGAAAAGGCAGTTTTTCCTTATCGCTGGTTATACGAAACAAGGTATAACCAAGCGTAAACTTGTTTATCCTGAACAGAACGTTATGAATCAAGAGTAACACTATGGGCATCAGCCATGCCCTGTGCAGGAATGTTCTTTTTATGAGCGCTTCAGAGTTTGCCGGGGGAACAGCCCATGCAGGCAGATGTTTCGGCAACCCCAGAGACTGAGCATATGTGGACTGAACAAGATACTGTTTCCATATAAGGTCGCTGAACGCTCCTCCCTGCAACGTAAGCCCGGCAGCTCCAAGTACGAGTCCGGCGCTAACCAGCGAAGAGGCAAGTATATATATTATGTACACCTCCTGCTTTTTCAATTCAATAAACGACCGTTTTGCCATCTCAACAAGAAGTATGACTGTTACCCACTGTGCCGCTCCGGCTATTCCACCGCCTGTTATGAGCCCCAGATATATCGCACCGGGAAGCATTATAAATCCAATAAAAAGTGCGGCTATTACTGTTTTTATATTGAACCCTTCCTGAAACGGTTCAAGATGGACATCTGATTCAAATTGAATATTTTCCTTGATTTCATCCGCCATTTTTACCTTCCCTTGTTAGTACGCTATGCGATATTAAGAATTTTCTTGCCATTCTTCTCGTAATCCTTCTTGACCTCTCCGCTCACAGTCCTCCATATCAGGAATTGTTTCCTTATGCCATCCAGAAACCTCCTGTTGAGCCGTTTCCAGTCGGTTGACTCCCCGCTTTTTCTTTTCATGATGAGGTTAATTGTATAGAATTCGTATTGCCCCATAGGTTCCATTATTACATTGAGATCCTGGCTTACTCCGAGGTCAAATGGTGCAAGCCATATCGTTGTGTCTATAACATATCTGTTCTTGTCGGAAGGCAGTTTCTGGTAACTGAGTGCGGCGCCTCCGGTGTAGAAATTGCCCAGAGAAACGTCTTGATAGGAATTATAATATTCGGTTAAAAAAGTGACCAGCCCCAGAACTTCAAATTCGCTGACCGTAAAAGGAAATTCAAATTCCCAGTTATCACCTTCCGGTTCGGGCAATATCCATTTCCTCGTAACATCGGGAACCGCCATCTGGGCTGCCTTCCTGGCAGGATAGAGCGTTGACAGCATAACCGTAATGAATATTATTATCGTGGCGAATACGGCTGAAAGCGAAGAATAATTGAGTATCAGTCCTTTAAGCAATCCCGTAGCCATAAGGATCTTGGCAACCACCTGCCCTAACAGATATCCTGCAACGGCTCCCATAACGGCATATACAAGAGATTCTGCAAGAAAAAGGGATGAGATATGAACAGGTGCCAGCCCAACAGCGCTGTAGGTGCCAATCTCCCTTATCCTTTCGTAGACCGAACCAAGCATGGTGTTAAGAACTATCAAAGCTGCAATAAGAATGGGGATGATCAGATTGCTGATTCCTGTAAAAGAAGTAAGGCCCATACTGCTGTAAATATATGTCTTTTCTCCCAGCCCTGCGAAGATTATGACAGCCAGTTTGGATATAAAACCTTCCACCAGCTTATTTCCCTCAACATTTTTGTCGAAACCGACGGCGATGGAATTCAGTGTTCCTTTCATATCCATAAGCGTTTTGAAAGGAAGTATCACAATATTCTCTGCCTCGGTGTGGACAAAGGACTCAATTTTTGCCTGAGATGTAAAAACCTGTGCTGTCCTCTCCATCTTCATTTTTGCCACTTCGCGTTCCGGTATGACGGAAAAATCTGCAGGAGTAATTCGTTCATCATCCAGATCTCTTATATTATCAACGGTCTTTTCATCAAATACTCCCTTCAGAAGAAATTTCTTACCGTATATCAACAAATAAGAATTCCCGATATCCGTATCCGTCAGATTGAGTTGACCGTACATCTTCCTGGAAATCAGAACGGTTTCTTCGCTATCACTCTTGAACCATTCTCCCTTTACCATTGCCTTCCTGACCGGTGTAATCTCATCGGGAGATAGTCCCAGGATTCCGGAGGCAAGTGCCACATGGTCTGAGTGCCTTATTTCAATTGCCGTCTTGTTGCCCAGTTCGTCAAGAACAAACCACGATCTTGGTGCGATAACCCCCTTGCCTGAAAATTCGTTCTCAGTGTAATCAAGAGCAGTACTCATAAGAGGAATCCAGGCGCGATCTCTCAGGAGAATACCCTGATATGACGGTCTGTTTGTTCTTATGATCTGGTTATACTTCAGATAGGACTTAATGGATGTAAAAGAGAGCACGGTGAAAGTAAGAAGTATCAGGGTTATCGCAGTCAGTACGGTCCTTATCGGTCTTCTTTTCATGTTAGCCACACCCAGCGAGAAAGCAGTTGCCGTTGCTGTTATCCTGCCGACATCCGTTTCATAAACCTTGGAAGTCTCCCTTTTCAACTGGTGCATCTGTTCTTCAAACTTTGAAGCAACAATGGAGAGCACGATAAGCGAAAGGGCAAGAACTATAAAAGAGAGGAGGATTACCTCGGGAGCCTCGGTGAGCTTGAACGCAGGATGTACCCAGCGCATAATCCAGTAGACTGCAAGAAAGATGCCGAAAATGCCAGCTATCCTCTTTTCCAGTTTAGCAAAACTGAATAACAGTCTTTCCCCGAAATAGGCAAAAGGAAGAAGAAGCATGAAGTAGAATATGATCCCCTTCACAACATCATTTGCCGTATTGCGAACATCCGGATAGGCTCTTGATTCAACTGCCTGTGATTGCCTCGAATATTTGAGGAATCCATACCAGTCCTTGCCTCTTCTGGATTCTGTGGCCCTTTGCAATAGCATTTCGGATTCTTCCTGCAATTCCGCAAGCCGTTCGTTCCTTATGCCGAACCGCTCAAAATTCTTTCTTCTGTATCTGTCAAGAACTATCATGTCGTGTGCACCCTGGTAAGGAGTATCGTATATTGCCGAATTTTCAGCGGCATCAAATCCGAGTCCCTCAACTTTTTCTCTGTCCGAAGACTCTTCCGAGTTCAGAAGCAAGAGTCTCCTTCCAAGGGGGCCCGCCTGACCGAGAATCTTCAATTTCATCAGCGGATTGGCAAATATGCAACCCACCGGCTCAGAATAAGATGTCCAGCGCAGCGGAATAAAATCGACGTATTGAAGATAATAGCCGTACTCACTCGGAATACTATTCGCCATATCAAGAACTTCCACTTTGTCAAGCTGGACAAGATACTGGGGGTCTATCAAATCAAAAAGAGTTATCGTTTTTGCATTGAACAGGACCATCATCCAGTCCTTTTCCTTATAATCAAGCGAAAATCTGACAGGATACTGGGAAGCCCCACCCACGCCCAGGTCAGGCGCCAGGACAATATTGCCTGATTCAGGATCGATGCGGAAGGCTTCCAGGTTTAAATTGGCGCCAAGATATAGATCTGAGAAACTGACTCTACCGTTTTCATCTGTCATGTCTATGAGCGTATTTCTCACACCCATATAGGTCTTGTCGAAAAGCACGGATGAGGGGGAAAACACTATTCTCGGCGTTACAAGAGCCCCGATAACAGGGTCGCTGGGAATGAAGCTCTTTGACGGGTCAAAAGTAACCACCCTTGCATTCAGCGTTCCCATAATATCTCTCAATTCAAACGCAACTTCAGGGAAGAAATCAGGGTCATTGAGTGCAGTACTCAACAGGTCTCTGATAAACCTGGACTGCCTTGTCACATTATAAACATTGAGGTTGCCGTAAGTATCCGCAGGAGTATCAACCCTCCATCTGCCGTCATATACGGTAACAAAAGAAATTGCAGGATTACCTGATTGAACAACATCTTGTCCGTCAGTTATTATTTTCTCCGGCAGAAAGGTCTGCCATATAAGCCCCCTTTCAGGGCTGATGCCGTTTACCAGGGAGGTCTCCGGATTATAACCCAACCTCCTGCTCACGCTCTCAGAATATGACATAAATTTTCTGCCGTACGGAGCGAAAATTTTCTGATTGTAAAAATCGTAGGAGTTATGCCATATCCCCAGACTTTCAGAACCGTCCGATAAATCAAGTCCTATGAAGAGTCTGGGATTGATTATCTCCTCTTCGGGTATTCTTTTCCTGAAAAGCGGCTCTTTCCTCAAATGCTTCTGAATAAAATCATTCATTCCCTTCATCCTCTGGAAGTGGGAAGAGCAGGCGAGGAACAAGACAGTCCTTTCCGGGGGATGCACGCTGAAATAGTCAAGCAGATCCAGAAGTGAAGAAATGCCTACGGCAGAAGATGCCCCGTTTGAAATTGAGGGGACAACGCTGGTGCTGTCATAGTAGCTCTGTATTATTATCAGGTCCTTTTTTAAATCCTTGTTTCTGCCATCAAGATACCCGAAAATGTTATAATCTTCAACCTTCTGCCAGTCCATCCTTGCAAATATCCTGACAGACTTTTCCTTCCTTGCCAGTTCTGCAATCTGTGCACTGTTTTCACCGGAATAAAACCTTGGCACATCAATCGGGATATTTACAAATTTCTCGTTGCCCTGAATGCGTGTGATGGTTCCAGAATTGGTGAATATGAATGCCCTTGCTCCAAGCATGGCAAGAATACGCCATCTGTCGCCGGAATTGAAATCAAGAACGATGATATTGCCCGCGATATCCTTCCCTTCGAGAGTTCTCAGATCGCCATCACCGCCGTATATGAGTTTCCCTTCCAATCCTTCAGATGGCAGGGTGGATGTCCTTATGAGGTTGGGCCAGAGACAATGAATTTCTATTTTCCTGTTTCCCGCATTGACAAAAGCATATTTTTCAAGAGGAACAACCACACTGAATTTCTCTCTTGCAATCTTCCTTAGTCCTGCCTCTCCGAACTTTTTTTCTATGAAATCTGCTGCCTGTTTATGTCCTTCCGTCCCGGGCATTCTGGAGGAGACTGACGAGAAAAACTTCAGGTAATCTTCAAGTCCTTCCGAGTAAGAAAAAGCAGCGAAGAGAAAGAATAGGATAAACAGGGATACCGGATATAACCTCCTAATCATTTTTTGACCCCCTCAATTTTTGCCATGCTCCTTTTGACCCGGGATTTATATTTATCTCACTGACAAATTCTTTTCTGGCAGATATCTTGTCCCCTGTTTTCTCATAGATCAACCCTTTCAAAAAGTGGGCGTTGGGATAGTACTTATTCAGATTCAAAACTCTTTCAAGGGCGTCCAGTGAACCCTTGAGATTTTCCCCGTAGAACTCTATCAACGCTAAATTAAAAGCAAGGTTAACATTATTCGGGAAATAAGTCAACCCTCTGCAGGTCCACTTTTTTGCTTCCGCAAGGTCATTTTTCAACATCACGGCCGTGATTATTTTTTCATAAAGGCCTGCGTTTTGCTTGTATTCCAGAGACTCTGCCCATTTTTCAATCGCCTTATCAATTTTCCCCGAAGAAAAAAGCCTGTCCCCTTCCCTGGAGTTCTTTATCGCCGATGAAAGAGAAGGATTGGCAAAACATCCTGAAAGGAAAAATCCTGTAACGGCAAGCAGCACGATTTTGTTGTGTAATTTCATTTTCAGAGGTTATTCATTCTCCGGATTCTTCTGACGAATATCCAGACCAGAAGGAACAGGGATACTATCATGATAATTCTGCTCAGATGGGATTCCCTGCGGAGAACTGAAGGCCACAATGCGAAGATAGAAAGTATGATTATCGCATCTTCCCAGAAAGGTGTTTTCTTGCTCATCAGCGGTCAACAGCAAAATATTTTAACCTCTTCATGTTTGTCATTGCCAGGGACAAACTCCCGCGGCAATCTCAAACTTTTAGTTGCTTTTTCTTTACGCTTTTACTCACCACCTATCATTTACAACTATCCACTCTTTTTCAAGTGCCGGGAGGGGGATTTGAACCCGCCACGGCGTCGCTTCGCTCCTCAGGAGGGGGCGTTTCCCCCTTCCTGATTTCCTCCCCCCAATCCGAAAGACTTGGGGAAAGCCTCTTTCCCCAGCCCCCTATCAAGCCGTGGGTGTTCTAATCCCCACAAAGAAACTTCAAGTGCCGGGAGGGGGATTTGAACCCCCACGGCTTACGCCATACGCCCCTCAAACGTACGTGTCTGCCAATTCCACCATCCCGGCTGTCTACATATTCAAATCCCCTCTTAATCCCCCCTTTATTAAAGGGGGGTATGGGCGGATTTTTATATTATACCTTTTTCCCGCTTCAGATAAAGCCTGGCACAGAGCCTTGCCAGTTTTCTCACTCTTCCGATGTATCTCACTCTTTCAGTGACGCTGATGGCTTTTCTTGCATCAAGCAGGTTGAAGATATGCGACAGTTTCAGGACATAATCATAGGCAGGGTAAAGGACCTCCCCGTCTATGAGCTTTTCTGCTTCCCCCTCAAACCTGTCAAATATTTCAAATAGCAGGGAAACATCCGCCCTGTCAAAACTGTATGCGGAATAGTCTTTTTCCCTGTCCCTGCTCATCCTTTCATAGGTGACGTCTTTATTCCACTGCAGGTCATAAACACTCTTCTTTTTCTGTATGAAATTTGCAATTCTATCCAGACCGTAAGTTATCTCTACGGAAGGCGGAGAAAGGTCAATGCCGCCTGACTGCTGCATATAGGTAAACTGGGTGATTTCAAGCCCGTCAAGCCAGACCTCCCAGCCAACTCCCCATGCGCCCAGCGTCGGAGCCTCCCAGTTGTCTTCCACAAATCTTATGTCGTGCTTTGCCGTCTTTATCCCTATTGAAGAAAGGCTATCAATATAAATGTCCTGTATCCCATCAGGCGGCGGTTTCATTATCACCTGTATCTGGTGATGCATATACAAACGTACAGGATTATCCCCGTATCTTCCGTCCGCAGGCCTTACCGAGGGTTCCATATATACAACATTCCAGGTTTTGTCACCGAGAATCCCGAAGAAAGTTGCCGGGTTAAGTGTCCCTGCGCCAACCTCAATATTGCAGGGATGCCATAAGAAGCACCCTTTTTTAAGCCAGAATTCCTCCAGATTCCGCCATATATCCTGAAATGTCAGAACACCTTTTTTCATATCAATACCCTAAATATTCCCAATAATTATATGATATTTCAATGCCCAAAGCAAAAATCAGGGTTTTCCGTCAAAAACTTGACTGCAGGGAAGGCTGCATTATAATATACCTCTTTCTATAACAAAGGAGGGGCAAAAATTTGGATAAAAGCGTGGCAATCAAGGAACCCGGCAAGAATCTTTTCTGGTATGACGCGAGCAAACTTACGATTGAAGGAAGGGGGTGGGCAAAAACCGAGTCTTTTTACGAGCGGCTTCCTGCGAAAGCCAGGGAAATTGTCCGCGCCCCCGTATGGCAATTGAGCAGACACCCGGCAGGAATCACCGTGCATTTTTCGACAAACGCTCCGTCACTATCTGTAAGATGGGACGGGTTCAGCGCCATGAATCATATGCCTGCTTCCGGCGTAAGCGGTCTTGACTTGTATGTGCGGCATGCAGGTAAATGGCGGTGGCTGGCCACCGCCGTGCCGTCCGCCACGTTTAATGAAACGCAGTTGTTTGCTGACATACCGGAAGTCCAGAGGGATTACATTCTGTACCTGCCGTTGTACAATGTCATTCACAGGATAGAACTGGGGATACCCGGCGAGTTTGAAATCAAAGCATCTCCCGTCAGGACAAATAAACCTGTTGTTTTCTACGGAACTTCGATAACCCAGGGAGGATGCGCATCAAGACCGGGCATGTGCTATTCCGCCATACTGGGCCGCTGGCTGGACAATCCAATAATCAACCTCGGGCTCTCAGGAAACGGTAATATGGACCCGGAAGTTATTGACCTGCTCTGCGAGCTGGATCCTGCAATTTATGTTCTGGACAACCTGCCCAACATGGATGAATCTCTAATCAACGAACGCGAAGAATCCGCAATAAGAAAACTGAGAACCACGCGTCCTGAAACACATATTGTACTTGTCGACAGTTTGCTTTACTGTGACGCGTTTCTGGTAGAATCCAGAATGAACCGGTGCATGTCCTCAAACAAGGCTCAATATTCCATCTATGAAAAACTGTTACGTGAAGGGATGAAAAACCTGCGCTACATAAAAAATGACGGATTGATCGGTACAGACGGTGAAGCAACGGTTGACGGCACTCATCTTACCGATCTGGGATACCTGCGTTTCTCGGAAAAACTGTTCCCTGTTCTGAGAGAACTCATCGCAGGTTCTGACATTAGGGTATAATAGTCCGTCGGAATTCCGGCAGTTGACTTGATTCTCTGACCGGATAAGAATAAAAAATGGAAAAAAAGATAGTTTTCGGACCGGTGCCATCAAGAAGGCTGGGGCAGAGTCTCGGAATCAATAATATCCCGCCTAAGATCTGCAGTTATTCCTGCATTTACTGCCAGATAGGCAGGACGAAGAATATTTCAACAGAAAGGCAGGCATTTTATCCGGTTGAAAAGATATTGGACGAGGTCGGCAATACCCTGAAACGGCTGAAAGAGAATAAGGAAAAGGTTGATTTCCTTTCGTTCGTGCCTGACGGCGAGCCCACGCTTGACATAAACCTTGGCAAAGAGATAGCCGGTCTTAAAAAACGGACGGACATAAAAATTGCTGTTATCACAAACGCATCTTTATTGTGGAGGGAAGACGTCAGGCAAGACCTGAAAAAAGCCGATCTCGTATCCCTGAAAATAGATATTACGGGCAATAAGAAAGTCTGGGGGAAAATTAACAGGCCTGCGACGGAACTTGATTATGATGTCATTCTTGAAGGCATTAAAAAATTCTCCGCTGTCTTCAAGGGGAAGCTGCTGACGGAAACCCTTCTTGTAAAAGATATCAATGACAATGAGCAGGATATAAGAAAAACGGCAGAATTCCTATCAGAAATAGAACCTGCTATTGCTTTCATAGGTATCCCCACAAGACCTCCTGCAGAAAAATGGGTAATGCCTCCCGATGAAGAAAAAATAAACAGTGCTTACCAGATTTTCGTAGAATACGGTCTGAATACAGAGTTAATAACAGGCGAGGGGACAGGGAGTTTCGGTCTTACCGGAAATGCCGAAAACGACCTGCTCAATATTGTTTCGGTACATCCCATGAGCAAAGAGCAGGTGGAAGATTTCCTGAAGAAAGCGGGCGGTTCATGGAATATTCTGGAGAAACTGCTTAAAGACAAGAAGATAGAAGAGATCATATACCTTAAACGGAAATATTACCTTAGAAATTTCTCCAAACAAAATTATGGGCGTGAAGCAGAAGCGGAAGAGCCGGCAACATAGCCGGTAGTGAAAGCTGCCTGGAGATTATAACCCCCTGTCTTCCCGTCAACATCTATAATTTCGCCAGCAAAAAAGAGACCGGGGACAATTTTTGACTCCATTGTCTTGGGATTTATTTCCTTCACACTGATTCCGCCCCGTGTCACCATGCTGTCGGTAAAGGACCTTGTTCCTTTGACCTTCATGGCAAAATGCATGAATGCATTTGCCATACTTGCCCTGTCTTCCTTCGTAACCTGATTCGCCCGTTTCTCTCCGTCTATCCCGGCGTATTGCAGGAAAACCTCTATCATTCCTGCCGGCAAAAGATTTTTGAAAATGTTTTTTATGTGCTTATTTGCATTTTCCTTCAATTCCCTGAGCAGGCGATTGTCGAGTTTCTCCCTTGTGAGAGCAGGTTTGAGATTTATCTCCAGTTTTATTTCTCCTTTGTCCAGATTTTCAGATATATCTCCGCTCAGGTTAAGAACTGCCGGACCGCTCACTCCGTAATGGGTGAATAAAATTTCACCGAACTCTTCACCTATTTTTTTCTCCCTTAAAAATGCTGAAATCCTGATATTCTTGAGGGTAATGCCCCTGCATTTACTCGTGATATCCGTTCTTACCACCTCAATGCCGCAGAGAGCAGGGACAGTTTTTGCAACCGTATGCCCTGTCTTTTTCGCAAGGACATATCCTCCACCGTCAGAACCTGTCCCGGGAAAACTTTTCCCTCCGCAAGCAATAATAACCTTCCTGCCGGCAAATCTTTTTCCCGACGCGGACAATTCAAAAAAAACCTTCCCGGATGTAATAGACCTTACCGATTTGCCTGTATTGACCTGTACCCCGGATTTTTTTAAGAGTTTTTTTAGCACTTTGACGATATCGCCGGCATCATCGCTTTCAGGGTAAACCCTGTTGCCCCGTTCAACCTTGAGAGGAAGTCCGTTGCTTTCAAAAAAATCAATCAGGTCTTCGTTGAAAAACTGGGCAAAGGCGTTTCTGAGAAACTGTCCGTTTTTATATCTGGAAAGGAATCCCTCAGTGTCTTCAAGATTCGTTATATTACCTCTCCCATTCCCCGTGAGCAGAAGTTTTATCCCTATGTCCTTGTTCTTTTCCAGTAGAAGGACTTTTCTACCTGCCTCTCCGGCCTTTATTGCCGCCATACATCCGGCAGGTCCTCCTCCAACAACGATAACATCGAACATCTCCATTTATTGGGGATTATTTCGGGAATTCAAATTTTATGTCAACGTCCTTGCGCTCTTCTTCGGCAACCTGAAAAAGTGTCTTATCTCTATAGTTCATCATCCCTGCGACAACCATATCCGGTATCTGGTGTATTCTTATGTTGTACAGGTTCACGCTGTCATTATAAAGCTCTCTTCTGTCCGCAATGTTATTCTCGATCTCGCTGATTCTTGTCTGCAGCTGCATAAAATTATTGTTTGTTTTCAGGTCCGGGTAATTTTCGGCAACTGCAAATATGGTTTTCAACGCCCCGGTTATCGCTCCGTCTATCCTGCTCTTGTCCTCGACAGAATCGGCTCTCATGTAATCCGTTCTCAGACTGGTTATCTTTTCCAGTGTCTCTCTTTCGTATTTCATATACCCTTCGCACACCTTAACCAGTTTTCCGATTTCATCATGTCTCTGTTTCAGCATAACGTCTATGTTGGACCAGTTCTTGTCTATGTCTCTGCTCATCCGCACCAATCCGTTATAGATACTTACGAAATAAATAAAAATCCCTATGATAACAAAACCGACCAGGACAGCCAGCACAATGATTATCATATTCCCCCCTTTTGGAATTTGTAGGACAGGACTATCCACAAGCACAGCAGTGTCAATACCACCCCGCCGAATATATAGAAAAATATCCTGGACTTATAGCACTCAACAAGTTCTCTCTCGTTTTTATTTGAAAGAAGAAAACGCCTGTCTGCTTCTCCTTTTCCGATAATGACATTCTTAAGAGCTTCAGGCACCAGACGTTCTGATTTCTTGAATTCTTCTCCTGCACGGCTGAATTCCTCGGATACCTGCTTTGTTATCCTTTCTCTTACCAATTCCCATTCCTTCTCGTCTATCCACATATCTTTGTTAATATCAAGTTTCTGTTTTTCTTCAGGATTTTCTATCGTCTCCTTTATTCGTTTTTCAACTTCCTTGTGTATTCTTTCGTCAATGCTGTCTGTCTTCTTTGCGGAACCCATCACATAGATAGGCTCCTTTTCCATTATATTGTACTCTCTGTACCGCCTGTTATCTTCTATCTTCGTGTACCTGAGAGGAAGATCGGTTTCTACACCCCTCGGGTCAAGCACCACACAACCGGTTTCATCCTGCAAGAAGAAAGGTATGTCCGTCTTCATATCAAGTTCCTTCACCCATTTGCTTGAATTCCTGTCCCTTACAAGACGTTCAATGATAATATGGTAAAAAACGCACGGTGTCTTTGTATAGGGCCCCGTGAGGAGAAGATTGGCTATCGCCTGTCCCTGCAGTTCAACCAATCCCATTGCTACGGAACGGATTTTTGATGTCGGGATATTCTGGATAAGACGCTTCTGCCAGAGGAGGCGGAATCCTTTGAAAAAAAGATATATTCCTGCGAATATCCCAGCAATTGAATATGCCAGTATCCTTCCCTTTATTTCATTCATCATTTAAACGCACGGGTTCGGGTTCCGGAGTCCGGTACTTGCAGAAGACATCAAGTACTCTTTTCTCTTTCCCGAATCCCCAATGCCGAATCCATATCGCCGGTATTTATCAGTGACGGAAATGCCGCATCCCCGTAAGAACCATGGCAATCCCGTGAGCATTGCAGGCGGCAATAACCTCCCTGTCCTTCATCGCACCTCCGGGTTGTATTATTGCGGTAACCCCCGCTTCTCTGAGAACATCTATACTGTCGGGGAACGGGAAAAAAGCGTCAGAAGCAACAACCAGCAAAGGAGGTTTTTCCTTAAAGTTGTCTTTCATCTTCATAACCGCCACCCTTGCGGAGTCATATCTGGACATCTGCCCCGCCCCTATGCCCACAGTCCGGTTTTCCGTCGCAATCACTATTGCATTTGATTTGACGAACTTGCATACCGTCCAGCCGAATTTCAATGCGGTCATCTCCTTCTCGTCTGGTTTCTTGCTGGTAACCACCTCAAGTTTGTCAAATTCCCTGTCATCTGGAGTTTGCACAAGAAAACCGTCGTTCAGACTCTTAAAGTCGTAGTTTTGAACAATCCCTGCAGGGCTCTTGATTATTCTCAGATTTTCTTTTGCCCTGAAAACTTCAAGAGCTTCTCTGTCATAATCCGGGGCTATGATAACCTCGTAAAATCTCTCTACTATTTTTTCTGCAATTTTTCTGTCAATCTTCCTGTTGAATCCGATTATGCCGCCAAATGCGCTCAATGGGTCTGTTTCAAGAGCCTTCCCGTAAGCGGAAAGGATATCCGCTGCAACGGCAACTCCGCAGGGATTGGTATGTTTTGTTATCACGCATGCGGGCGAGGTAAACTGGTTGACAAGTGTATATGTTGATTCCATATCCAGAAGATTATTGAATGAGAGTTCCTTGCCCTGAAACTGCTCTCTGGTAAACTGTCTGTCCGCAAATCTATACCATCCCGCTGACTGGTGCGGATTTTCTCCATATCTCAATTCCTGCACTTTCAGTAGTCTCATATCCATTTCATCGGGGAGAACTTTTGTTTCAATCTTGCTTGAAAAGTAGGAGGCTATGGCAAAATCGTATTTTGAAGTATGCCTGAACACCTCTCTTGCGCAACGGAAGGAAAATTCTTCACTGACACAACCCTTGTTTTTCTCCATCTCCCCGATGAATTCATTGTATAACCCGCACTTTACCAGGACGCAGACATGTTTATAGTTCTTGGAAGCAGCTCTTACCATCGTGGGACCGCCTATGTCTATGTTTTCGATTATTTCCTCGTCTTTCGCGCCTTTCTTCAGAGTCTCTTCAAAAGGATACAGGTTACATACTATAAGGTCCACCGGGACAAGACCATTCTCCCGCATCTGCCTTTGATGTTCCCTGTTGTCGCGTATCGCAAGAATGCCGCCGTAGATTCTGGGGTGAAGGGTCTTGACTCTTCCATCAAGTATTTCAGGAAAGCCCGTGAATTCTGACACATCTTTCACCACTATCCCTTTTTCCTTCAAGGTTCTCGCTGTTCCTCCTGTTGAGATAATCTCTACATCGTATTTTCTCAAAAATTCTGCCAGTTCAACAATCCCCGTCTTATCGGAAACGCTCAATATCGCCCTTCCTATCTTGATCATCTTATCTTTTCCCCCTATCTAATTGTACACAAACCACATAAGCAATGAACTGCTTAACACTGCTAATATTGTAAATGGTAATCCTATTTTGACAAAATCCTTGAAACCCACCCTGTATCCTTTTTTCTTCAGTATGCCGACACTTACAACATTGCAGCTTGCGCCGATTGGAGTGATATTACCTCCAACGCAGGTTCCCAGCAGGAGCCCGAAAAGAAAGATATAAGGATTCAAAGAGAGCCGCGCGCAGAGTATCTGAACCCCGGGAATCATCGCCATTGTGTATGGGATATTATCCACAAAGGAGGATATGAAAACAGAACCCCAGACCATGATGTTGTACAACAGGAAAGGACTTTTCTCTCCGCTTTTTTCCAGCACTCCTGCAAGGTCTTCTATAAAACCTACCTTTTTCAACGTTCCCACCAGTACAAAGATGCCTGCGAGAAGGAAAAAACTCTCCCAGTCAATATGCATTATCGTGAACTTCTTTTTTTCCTCCATAAAAGCAAGCCATAATAATCCTGCTGAGGCATATAGAAGACAAATGACCGCGGGGAAATACTCAAATCCGTTTCCGACGAACGAAACAAGGGCGAGAGAAAGTATCATCAAAACTATAAGTACCAAAGGCGTCCACATCTTCACCGTATATTCTGCAGGAGATACTGCGAGTATCTTCTTTTCCTTTCTGAAGAAAAGATATAAAACCGCCAGACCTGATATCATCGCTATCTGAACAAAGAAGAAAATTCCTGGTCTACCGGAAAACATGGAAAGTTTTGCAGCCGGCATATAAATAAAATCATTGAAGTTCATACCTGACTCCATGGCCAGTATTATACTGGGGCTATCTCCGACCATTGTGGCGCAACCCTGAAGGTTGCTTGCAACGGTCATTCCTATCAGGAGTGATACCGGATTAAGATTGTGTTTTTTTGCAAGTTCAAGAGCCACAGGCGCCATAATCATGATTGTGGCAATGTTTTCCACAAAAGCCGATATCAAGCCGGTCATAAGGCAGATGAGGAGGTAAACGGTTCCAACCGCATATTTTTTCTCCGAGATATTCTCAACTATACCCGAAGGCACGCCTGAAAAGGAGAAAAGGAAAGAAAGAATGCTCGTCCCCAGAAAGATTCCCAGAACGTTGTAATTGAGAAAAGATGGTATTTCAATTATATGGACAACTCCTGCCATCAAAAATATCAAAGCCGCCGCATATACAAAGAAAAGTGCTTTATCCCTTTTTATGACTATTCCCGCATAGGCGAGGGAAAATATAAGGAGAGTAAGGGTTTTCACAGGTATTCCTCTTTGTGACTTTTCCGCCACTGATGCGTTGTCATTGCATTCGGAAATTCCATTCTTCAAAAAAACTGTGCGGGATTTCCTCAAGAAAAACAGATCTTCTGTCTGCAAAGGTTTTGCATGAATCCCTCACATAGTACGTTATGTAAATATCTTCCTTTGCCCTTGTCAGACCGACATAAAAGATTCTCCTTTCTTCTTCAAGCTCCATGATATCTTTGCAGGAAGAGGGGTGCGGAAAATGATTGGAGCAGACTCCTATCAGAAAAACGATTTTCCATTCCAGCCCCTTTGCCTGATGGATGGTTGAAAGTGTCACCGGGTCGTCCACGGAGGACCCTTCTCCTTCACAATATTCCTGCAAAGAGGATTCGGAAATGAAATCCGAAAGGCTGGTGAAAGTGGAAGATATTTCTTTAAGCATTTTCAGATCCTCGTAACGTTTAATATCATCATCGCACCTTCTCCCAAGATACACAGAATATCCCGCATCCATTATCATGTCTATCGCTGAAGGTATATCTTCTGTCTCGCGTATTTTCTTCAGTAATTGCGCAAGCTTTCCAAAGCTTCTTAACGCCCGCGTGTCCAGATCAGCGTTTTCAATTCTATGGCAGAACTCCGTGAGACTTCCGGCCCCTTGCATGTAACCGAGCAATTTCCGAGTAGTCTTTGCACCGATACCATCGGTTAACCCAAAAACTCTTTTCCATGCGATTTCATCACCCAAGTTTTCCGCCGCTCTGAAATAAGCAACCATGTCCTTTATGTGTGCCTGTTCAAAAAACCTCAATCCTCCCCTGACAATATAAGGTATCTTCAATTTGCTCATCTCCATCTCAACCTCTGCTACCTGATACATGGATCTGAAAAGAACCCCTATATCGCCAGCAGCAATTCCCGACCTCAGTAACTGCGAGATCCGCTGGGCAACAAAAGCGGCTTCCTCGCCCGGGTTGTAACATTTTATGAGGACTGGCTTGATGCCGCTTTTTCTTATACTTCTGAGGTCTTTTGGAAACTGGAATCTATTATGAGATATGCTCCTGTTTGCAAAATCAAGAATCTGCGGCGTGCTGCGGTAATTCAGATCAAGGCAGAAGGTTCTGGCCTCAGAATAAATCTTTGGAAATTCCATAATATTGTTTACGGTGGCTCCCCTGAAAGAATAAATGCTCTGTGCATCATCTCCCACCACCATTATATTTCTTCCAGTTTTTGCCAGTTGGTAAAGAATCAGGGATTGCAGCTTATTTGTATCATGATATTCATCAACAAGGATATACTTGAACTTTTTTGATATTTCCATGCCGATATTCTCATTTTTCATAAGTCTGTGCCAGAAAAGCAACAAATCATCGTAATCAACAAGATTCTGTTCTCTTTTCCTTTTCTGATACCTGGTGGATATCGCCTCAAGACGCGGGATAAAACAGGAGTATTGAGGAAACCGCGTATTGATAATATCCCTGATACTTTCAGAGGTATTTACCGAAAAACTCAGTATTTTCTTTATTGTTGTATGCACAGGAAAGTCTTCCTCATCTGCAATGTGCTGGGTAATCTTTTTCAGAATGGAGATGCTGTCTTCTTCGTCAAGAATGGTGTAATTCGGCTCAATGTTCAAAAACCTGCCGTATTTTCTCAGCAGTGTATTTGCTGTGTGATGAAACGTACCCGCCCATAAACCTTCAGGATAGTCGCCGAGCAGCTCTTCAATTCTTTCAATCATCTGTCCTGCCGCTCTGTTCGTAAACGTAACCAGCAGTATTGACGACGCCGGAACTCCGTTTTCAAGAAGCCAGCAAACCCTGTACACAAGAACTCTGGTTTTCCCTGAACCGGCTCCGGCAACAACAAGACACGGCCCATCGCCTTCTCTTACAATATTGAGTTGCTGAAGATTCAGGTCTTTTTGATAATCAAGTATTTCGGAAAGCCTTACGTTCATTTCCTGCTTCCTATTGTAAGGTACAGCACCGCCATCCTTACTGCAATACCGTTGGTCACCTGTTCCAATATCAGTGAATTTTGCCTCTCCGCAATCTCGGATTTTATTTCAACACCTCTGTTCATCGGTCCAGGATGCATGATAACCGCACCCTTTTTTATTTCGCTGTATCTTGTCTCATCTATACCATAGAAATAACTGTATTCCCTGAGTGAAGACAGGAAATTCTCTTTTTGCCGCTCTTTCTGCAACCTCAGAAGATATATTACGTCTGTGTCTCTTATCGCTTCGTCAATATTATAGGTGACCTTTGCTCCCATCTTCTCCACATCCGCAGGTATTATCGGAGGAGGCCCGCAGACAAAGACTCTTGCCCCCAGTTTCGTAAAACCCCATATGTTTGACCTCGCAACCCTGCTGTGGAGAATATCTCCCACAATAGAAATTTTTATCCCCCTGATCCTTCCAAGTTTCTCCTTCACTGTAAACATGTCCAGCAATGCCTGAGTCGG
>Ga0172365_10000654_pt1 | contig 23917 bp, 19 predicted proteins | sample LakKivSesite48cm_FD_114535 | JGI IMG/M metagenome (GOLD analysis project Ga0172365, IMG submission 114535) | Sediment microbial communities from Lake Kivu, Rwanda - Sediment site 48cm | ecosystem: Environmental > Aquatic > Freshwater > Lake > Sediment | place: Rwanda: Western Province, Lake... | reverse complement strand
TGAGGAAGCCGTTTGGGTTGAGAAAGAATATGTTAGGCCGAGGCTGAGTTCAGATGAGCTTTGGCTGATATACCGTCTCATTGACAATCAATACTGGGTGTTGAGGAGGAATCCCCATCCGCTTTGGGATCTGGAGAAGGTGAACAGATTGAGGCGAAAAATCGGTCTCTGGTGGCGCGACCTCGTATGAGGACATGCTTTGTGGTTTCAGTTTGTTATGAAAGTGTTTCTCTACTCAATAGCGCACGCGTGCACTGAGAGCCACCTAATCATTCACTTTGTGACCCTTGCGTTCTTCTACTCGTCGCAGATAATGCTTCATCAAATCACCTATATCCAAACTGAACTCCTTCAACTTCTTAGCTATAATATCCGCTGAGAGATCATTAAATGGGATGCCTGACAACGAGTTGAAGAATTTAACCGTGTTGTTCTTCAGTTCTTCCAAAGAGCTTTCTCCAAGTATCCAGAATGTCTGGGCTAGGTAAGCGTCACTTTTGAGCACCTTTGATGGGTGAATTATGATAGGCACGCCTTCACAATCTTCATAATACTCTTTGAACCAGCCTATATCGTTGCTCAATTGCCCGGTCTCACTCTTCGAAATTCCATCTCTCTTAGCAGACACCATGTTTTTGCACTCTATAATCCAGTACTTCTTGACATCTAGTTGCCATAGATTATCAGACCCACTTCCCGATGTTTTCTCCGGTCTCTGCGTTCTGAAACCTAGAGCCCCTCCCAATTCATCAACTCCCTCTTCGAATGTGTCAGAGAAAGAGTTGAACGTCAACTTATCCATGATACTCCTAACGTGGATTATTAGGGCGTTGTGATACTCAAATTTCCTAATCCATTCCAGTATTTTAGATACTCGATTGAGTCTAGTCGAAGTCAATTTTGAGTACGCAATTCCAGTCTCGGGGCGGAAAAGCCGGGCATTCTCAGAATGAGCTTTTAATTGTTTATCCATGGATTCTGTGGGATCAATGGGATACAAGTAAGTTGCCATTAATTGCAAAAACCAGCCTTTGTCTGTCTGATCAGATCCTCCACTAAGTTTCTGAAGAACATTGACTGCTTTTTCATAATGCCCTTGTTGATATAGAATCTCCGCCTCTCGCTCCAATGCTGAACGATCTAGCTGCTCTTTGCTGGATTCTTGTGTTTCCAGCAGTAACATTCTTTCCCTGTAAAACTCTTTCCACCCCTCATCTCTCTTCAAGCATTGATTGACTAGTTTCTCTATTACATACAACTGTGCTCCTTCACCTCTCATTTCTTCAGCGAGTTCCTCTCCAATTTTTATCTGCATCTGGGCTTCTTTTGAAAGAAATACTCTCTTGGCTTTCTCGGACAGAAAATCTGTAAGGTTGTTTCCACTGGTCACGACGATGCACCAATCGCTACTGCCTCGTATAGCACGACCCATTCCTTGATCGATCCTCTGCGCCAATTGTCGACGCAATCTCAAAGAGATTGGTCTAATCTCTTGCGAGTACCTGTCAGTGAGCAAACTGTATGATGGCAGAGAGTCTAAACACAGTATCCTACACGTGCTGTCTGGCAGGTCAACACCGTCGTATTCGTTGACTAGAACAAGGGCTGTCTTAGCGGTCTTTCGTTTGACTTCTGCTTTCAGATCGTTTATGCTTTCATACAAGTTACGTACGTTTGTTACTTTCGCTCCTGCACTAGCCCATTTATCGGCATGTCCAAAGGATGGAGTTATAGAGACCACTCCAAAGTCTCCGTGCTTCGCAGCAAGGTCTGATAACCATGCGATTACTTTCTCTCTTTTTAAAGTCGTATCAACAAGAGTAGGTATAAGAATCAGCCTCTCGCCACAGTATTTGACATCGCCAGATGATAGTGGATTAGTGACGCTTTCTTGTTGTATACCGAGGTCTCTCACTAAGAATGCGTCCTCAGTCAGGGTAGCAGACAGAAAAATGCGTCTATGGGCTTGCGAAAATGATGGTACCAACTCCAATGGAAGGAGCCTAGGCGCTATTTCCAGTCGGTTTCCAGAGAAGATGCAAATGGACTGTTCAAGTCTATCCTTTAGCAAATCCCATACGAATAGGAGTTCTTCGCTTTCTTTGTGTTTTTCCAATACCTCTAACACTTCTTTCCTTTTATCATGCCATGTCCAGAAAGGAACTGCCATGAGGCAATCTCTGCCATGGAAGATGTCCAAGCATGTCCCTGGCGCTTGTCTTCTTAGGGATTCTTCGAAGAGTGCCCATAATTCTTCATAGAGAGCATTTTTCTTCCCGTCAGGATTCTCTCTCCTGACTATGATTGAGAATGCCTCACGAATAACTTCAAGGCACTTATGAGCATCGTCTATTACAATAGCTCCGAGCTGAATTGGCTCCTTACCAGATCCTAATACACCAAATACCGACTTCCCATTGAACAATTTGTTGCAGTTTGTTACTAATATCGCATCCGAATTTAGAAATGCTTGAGGTGGTTTAGTAGAATCAACAGGAAATTGCACTGTTTTGATTCCGAATGAACGCGCTTGCTCAACTGTTTGATCAACGAGGTAATTGTTAGGGCAGATGTAAACGGCTGGGCCTAGTCCCTCGTTAATGGATGACTGGAGAATAATCAAACCGATAAGGGTCTTACCTTGCCCTGTATGTAATTTTACGATCGTATCCTTTTTAACACGTAGCTTTTCATGCCACTCTTTCAATACAGATTTCTGTGGTGGCCGAAGGTATTCCTTCCCACTTTCCTTGTCCAGGTTATCGAATATTGCAATCGGATCTGTATCTTTAACGAGTTTCTTCTTACCTAACAGCTTCTTGAAATCTACCAACGTGTGATCCCCCTACGCTTGTTATGTCTACCTAACCAAAATCCGAATAAGCGAACTCGCATTTCAACTTATCGTTGAGCTTGCAAGAGGCGAGAAAATAATAGTGTCGAGAGAGAGGCATGCCAAAGAAGGAATGGAGATTATTTTGGAGGCACTACGATTCTTGCAGAAAGTTCAGGTCCCCCATGATAAGCTTCTATTTTATTGTCTTGCAGTTGAGATCGAATACTGTGGAGCGTTATATTGTGAAACGCTCTTGGAGAAATCTTGCTTATCTGATGCTTAAATTACTAGAATGTGATATACGTGCAAGAACCATATTAATATTGACAGATGACATCTATCATTCGGTCTTTGATCTTGTTCCTTAGGATGCTATTGCATTTCACAGAAGTCGCACCCATCAATATCTTCTTCGACAAGATAGTCGTCTGAGCTTGTCATTATCTTATACCCGTGGCGCAACACCTCTCGCGCAATGAGTGTCTTTACAAGCATACCCAAGCCTTTAAGTTCTGAGATTTTGCAGAGGTTGTATTTGCCACTAAAAAGCTCATAAGCGGAACGAACGCGTTCTGCAAGTCTAATCGTATCAGCCACTACAATGTCATAGGTTCCAGGAACTACTATAAGAGATATTGAACTCGTTGCAAGTTGAGAAGAATTATTCAGCGCGCTAGACAATGCACCAGCAACATCTTTTGAGGATATTCTTTCGTCAAACGCGATATCAGAGATTGAGTAGCCAATTTCTCTGCTCCTGATCAAACAGCAGACTGGCGACTTCATTTTTTCATAAGCGGCCAATACTCTGCGAAGAATCTTGGATAAGTTTCCTATATGGCAGATAAATCCATCTATGATTATCTCTGTGCAGTTGTCGTGAGTTTTTGATTTACACAAAAAGCAAATGCACGGGTGACCCTGAGATATGATAGTACCTCTGTCAGGGACAGCATTTGACCTAGAAGTTCGCCATTGTGCTGAGAAATGCTCACAATACTGTCTAAAATTACTGTCTGAACGATGCCTCTCTTTAAGATACTGATCTGACAGATGAAGAATAGTGGTTACGCCTAAAGTCCTTCTTAGAATATCAGTTGAAATCAACTCCGCATTGAATTTGCTCCCATATTTTCGCGCGCCGAATTTCTTCATCCTATACATGAGTCTATTGATTTGCTCGGCAGACATGTCCTTGAAAAGACTCATAAGGTCCTTTCCTACGTCAACGTTCACTACAAGAACGTATTGATATTGCCACTCTGCGGTTTCGCTGAAAGACTGCAATGCAACAAATTCGAGCATAGCTTTGAGAAACTCTTCTGATCCTTGCTTAAGAGCATATTCTGGTGTACTTGAGCTTTTGCACTCGATATATATATGTGTAAGGCTATCACTAGTTGCTACCAAGTCAACAGAGACATCAAATCCAATTCTTGTCAAGTTAGATACAAATGGTGGTGGGTTGACATTAAATGCGAAGGAAGTGAGATCAAGTGATTTTCCATCAAATTCTTGGCGTTGAGTTTTAAGTTCGGCAGCCACAAGTATCTCGTATCTTAATCCTTTCTTAGGTTCTTGAGCAGGCACATTCTCACCTCACAGAAACCATCGTGGAAGGTTTTTTCCACCAGATTTTGTTTGGACAAAATACTTGAGGTAAACTGGATTCGGGTCACCAACTTTGCGCAAGAAACGACTAATCATATTGGAAAAGTGGGTTGAGACCGGCAGTCTTACTGCCCTCTGGGAACCTGTCTGCATCTTTGTCAAAGCGAAAATATGGTACAAAAGTCGAAGCTTTTTCTGAACGTCATAAGTACCGTGCAACGTTATGAGTATTGGGTTTGGCCAACCTAGTATGTTAGGATCCCATTTGCGGAACGGAGTTGTCATCATCAAGAAATCATTTCGAGATAAAGGAAGAACTGTGCCCGCTTTCAATCCAAGTTCAGATCCAAAGTAATAGGGATTTGCGACTCTTGGTATCGCGCTGGTCCTTATCGATATTGGAATTGTTTCCACACCATATTTACTGGAAAGATTATCAAGTGAGCTAAGCTCTTTTGTCGTGAACCATCCACCTTTATGAACGATAACTGTTGTTGTATCTGTTGGGATTTTCTCAAAAATCTTATCGCCATACTGCTCGAACAGCGAGACTTCATCTCGCAACTTATATGCGTACTGGTGGCTCACATAAGCACCTCTATTATCAAAAATTACTAGAGGGGCAGTCAACGGGATTGTCTTAACTCCCATCATGTCTTTGGGAATTACACGTGCAACATCATACCCAATTGTCAAAGAATTCGGAATCAGATTGCTAGCTACACTTTCAGCTAAAGCAGTAAGAACTCCTCCGGCTTTCGCAAGGATGTTTAGAGAGATACCGAAGAGTGTGTAGTTACTTTTTGATTTGCCTTCAAGAGTACTGTTTCGACCCAATGTAACTTTTTGCTCATCAGTGATGACTTGGACTGGGATGCCCCGTAACATTATTCTAGTTTTGACTTCAGTGTAAATTTTCCCTGTTTTTTCTGGTGATTCCAGATGTCTAGGTATTACTACAATTGCGCAATGATACCCTCGTTCTGGCAATGAATCAACACGGTCTGCGAAATCGGGGCTCAAGAAATCCTCTACAATCTCTTCTGTAAAAGATAGTTCAACTCCAAAAGTATCCTTGAAACCCCGATATCCTGTCCGAGAAGATGTTAGAGCTTCCTTCAGTTTTTCCCATCCACTCCATAGAGGGGCATGCACGAAGACTATCAGATTCATCTTATCTGGAACATCTAGAGGCTTAAGTTCCTCATGCAACAGAAGATCATTTACCGTGGCCTGATAGGTCTCTACTCCTTGGATTATTTCAGTCGAGATGCCGTTACGGATCATTGTTATAGAAGGAGGACCAAAAATACGACCTATATCAAAGGAGTCAATGCCAGAGAACGCCGAAGGTTCAAGAATTTGCGGATCGTAAAATAACTTGGTAGGTACAGACTCTATTTCAACTCTATGTTTTAGTATTTCTAAGGATGAGAAGCGTTTTGCCCATTCTTGGGCTTCAGTCATTCTCTTACGGCCTTGAGCTTTCAAAATTCCAGTTAATTGGGAGTAGTAGTTCTCGTCAATATAGGAAATGTTAGAAAATGTCAAGGAAGGATAAGCCCAGCTGCTGGGATAGTAATTGACATCACGGGAATATGAAGATGCCGTCTTGACTAAGAGGATTTTGTCATCGTCAATAGTGTAATCTGGAAACATTGCATTAGCAAAATCCAAGAATGAGCGCCCATAATAGGGTGGTTCATTGATCGGATCTGAAATCGTTTTAGAAAGAACTTCAATCAGTTTTTGGCTACCCTGACTAGGAATGTGGACGTAGGGAAATTGTTCAAGAACTTTACCATTTGTCCATCCTTCTTTTATCATCTCCCAGATAGACTTATTGTACGACATTTTGCATTTTGGAAGTATCTGAACTAGCAAATCACTTCCGAATATTCTAAATTGAAATGCAAAACCTGTATGCACTTGCAACGGTTGTAACAGTCCGGTTCGTTTATTCTCCTCACTAATCTGTGTTGAAAGATCGCTACTAACATCATAAACAGTCCATCCTTCACACTTCAAAGGCGGAACCACTTTGGATTGTATGCCTTTTGCCAAAAAGGTTCTTGCAATTGGAAAAATGTCTCCGACTGAATCCTTAAAAGTGATTTTTTCCGAAGAGCTAAGATAGATCGACAGCTCTCTGTCCCTGTAATGATAGGGATAGTAGGTATCCGATTTCGGTTCGCTGAGAGCTATAATCTTAAGTTCCCCATCGATTTCTTGTATGACCGCCTGAGTTCCCTCCAGTTCTAGCAACTTAAGGATATGTAACAGGGCTTGCCAATCGTTCGAGAATAGAGCTGATGCTTTTGGTGGAAAATAGGGGGAGCATACGCATGTTTCAACCTGATTTAGCGCTTCTTTGAGCTGACCAAAGTTAACCCTGAACAATTCCGCATTAAGATAAGGTCTTTGCTCCATTATATGCTCCCTCTAACTACAAATCCTCGAAGGCAATTCAAGTCAACAATTTCTCCAGAACTTAGGAAGAGGAAGCTACCTCGATAACCAGAGATTAAACCACTCGTATGTTTGAAAAGAGATTTGGGCTCCAAACCGAAATCCAGATCAGATCCAAACGGTTTAACATAATTGCCGAGCAACTTACATATTTTACATTCTGCCTGTGATAAATCTATACAAATCCCGTCAATTTGCGTATGAATCTCCGAAATCTTTGAACGTAAAACACCCAGTAATCTTTCATCCGTTCTGTCCCAGTTTTTGAGGAAGCCATGCACGATTTCTTCCTTAGGCGGAGCTCGACGGCATACATTCTCAATCCCATAACTACTCAAATCTGACGCGCTGTTTGTAAGGTAATCTTTGACAGTCTTTTCTAAGGTATAGGCAGCCATTATACCTTCTAATGGATAAATAACTAAGGCATCACCAGCGCCTTGCTCCAACAGTCTCCCCACCACATTAGATAGAATTGCAGTTCCAACTTTCAAGTCCTTTCCCAATCTAATAACATATAAGGCATACAACCCACAACAAACATTCCCAGCGAATTCTGTATTACCACACTTCACTTCATAACCATTACATAGTGGTTTACGATAAAGACAAATAGAATACTCTGACAGTTTTCGGCACTTATTACATTGTTCATCAGAGGAGCCAACCAATGGAAGACCGAACGGATTTGCATCAGTACTGTAATGGCAAGGTAAGGTTAATTGGCCAGTCTGGCTCCCTCTACAAAACTTAGCGAGTGGAGTGAACGAAATGTTTGTGCCCTTCGCCAGATACATGTGCTGAACATAAGGGGGCTCGGGTTTTCTGATAATAAGCGCAGGTGGACCGACGACCCCATTATTGTATTCATCAAGCGGAGGGCTATCCCATCTGATCTTAATTATTTGCACATGTGCCAATGGCTCTTGTTGTATCCTGGAAGTAATGTATTCCCTGCCTAGTGAGCGTCTTCTTTCGTATTCTAAGCGAGACAATATCTTGGCTATTTCGAAAAGGCGATCAGTTCCTTTTTCTATTATTTTGTAATTAGGCGAAAACTTATAGAGATGATCCAAAAAATCACTGTCAAAAGGCATGACACGCCATCGCTTGCTGAGAGTGTCGTAGGATCCAAATGCTCTTATGGTTATCGATTCTATGCGACCTGCAATGACTCTGAGGTGAACAGACCTAAGTATGTTAAGAATTTTGACATATTGCTCCTCAAGATCTTTTACCGACCAACCATGTTTCAGCGGCACCACAAGGTGATAAGTAAGGTATTGAGAGATGTTGTCAAATGTGTCTTGAAGCCAATATAAACTGTCTTTTCGATGCATCAGTGTTTGTTTTTTTGGAAGGTCCCTCTTTTCAAGCTCCAGAAAATCATCTTCACATGCAATGACTCCAGAAACGAACGGAAGAATAGAATATGTCCTTTGAATATTGGAATAGGCAAGTGCAATTCGGTATTCCTCAGACATAGCATCTTGCGTCCTTAAATGGCGTAAATACATTCCTAATTTCATATTAATACTCGGCACGTATATAACGGCAACGTTATTAATTGAGACGAGAGTCTATCGAGATGGTAGCGGCGGGTTGTTCATTGTTTATTATATGATCAATCCAATTGAGGTTACCTGTCAAGTCTTGAGTATTGACCATGCACGTGAAAGCCAAGAGCTTACCAAAATTGGCACACAAGAAACTATCAGTTACAACCAACGGAAATGCATTCATCAGGTCTGTTATAAGCGTGTTGCAAGAAATTGCTGGATTTCCGTCTGTTTCGATTCCAGCTTGTAGAGTTTCAATAGCAGCTTTTCTATCTCAGCAATCTTTGAGTCCTCTCCACAGGTGACCATCTTCGCGAGCGTCACAATTTCCTTTACGTCTTCAAAGCATGACTTGTCAGGGATTCTTACTGGAATGTGATTGAGGAACTCTTCTCGAACCTGATAGAAGTTTCCTTGCCAGAAGTCTGCTGTAGACTTCAACAGAAATTTCACGATGGAAGAGTTGAGAAGGGATAAGAGGTAGTAGGTGACAGTCTCAAGGGCTTCTTGTTGGTTCATTCCGAGAGACATCAGGTGCTCTGCAATAGCATTCTTTCGTCTTGGAATTATGGCAATGCATCCATCTGTCGGCAACACACCGATCATGTCCAGTGAAAACTCTACCTCCTTCGTCATCCTGCGCGTCACTATTTTTGGCGCTTTACAGAGCAAGTTACCATCTCTGGGTCTGTGATATTCATACCAATTCTTGCCAAAATCCGAGAGGGTCTTCTTCTCAAAGATGCGCTGAGACAATCTGGCAAAATGTGACACCAAATATCTTGCGGTCTTCGGATACGCAATTTCGCCACTGACTATGCGCTTGTCTATTTCCGATTTAGCTCTTTCTAGGCTGAGATTAAGGTCGAGCTTGCCAAAATTGATCACCTTCCCAGCTTCCTCATAGGGATAGATCAGCCATTTACCGACGTTTTTGATAGCCCAAGTGCTAATATCATCAGCTTCAATCGCAGGGCGAAGGCACTCGGCTTCCAATACCTTTGCCACGTCACTGCTAACGAGATATATGTCTAAGCAACCACCGCCTGGTGTGACGCCTTGCGCCAACTCGCAAACTCTAGCAACAGAGATGCAATTTCTTGTCTCGTATATGGTCTTTTTTACTAAATTCTCTCTTGGAGAAGTCAAACTCCATGGTAGTTCCGGATCTCCTTTCAAGACATCCTGAGACAACCAGTAAACACGAACGTACTCTGACTCATATTCACCTTGAGATAGAGAGTCAAGTGCCTGCCGGATGACATCAGCTAACTCATCAATTTTAAGTCGTTTAGCTTTTTCTTTCGTCTCGAGAAAAACAAACCTCTCTTTTTTCGGTTTTGATATTTTGTAAACCGATACTGCTGGGTAGTTGGTCCTTCCTGGAAACAGTGTTTTTCCGACATGACCCAGATCCATCAGGTACAGGGCTCTACAGTGCTTCTTTATGACTCCACGTACACCTCTTGCATATTTCCTCCTGAAGTATCTGTTCTGAGTGACTAATCCAATGACTCCGCCGTCTTCTAGCCATTTGATTCCTCGTTCCAAGAAAAGAACGTAGATATCGTATTTGTCTGTGGAACTATCATACTTGTTTTTATAGACTTGTTTAATTGCTTCGTCAAAGAGAGGACTAAGCGCTCCTCTTAAAACACCGCTCCAAGGAGGGTTACCGACTACAAATTGGAATTTCGTCTCCTTTATCTTGTTAGCTTTAGCCTTGTCTTGAACAACAAGTTGTGCACGCGAATTTGCGCGTACAAATGGTGTAAGAGTAAGTTGGATTCGTTCATCTGAAGGCCGCAAGGAGTCGTCACAGCCAAAATTCAATTCTTCTATTCTTCGTTGCGGATCTATTTGCTTGGATGTGAGGAGGAGGTCAACCGAAAGAAAAAGAAAGTTCATTTCTGTCAGAAAACACGCAAATGGATGTATATCTATTCCATGGATGTTCTGAAGGATCCTTTGCAGGATGCGCCAAGACTTCTCGCGGTCATCTGTTATGGACGACAATTCGTGATGACATTCCGCATCGGTTTCCAGATGCTGTCTCAGTCGTCTAGCGGCTTCTACTGCGAATGTTCCACTTCCACAAGCCGGGTCAAGAATCTTTGCATTGCACAGGTTCTGGGTGTCAGGCTTATAGCCAACCAAATCAAGTATCATTGTCACTATTTCATCAGGCGTATAGAAACCGCCCAGTCTACTGCGTTCTTTTGGAGGGAGGTAGTTTTGGTAAACGTCTTTCCAAATATCACGCTCTATCGCTTTCATGTTGAAACGGTTTAGTATTCTTAGGACCCTTGAAAGAGACAAATTGATTGAACGTTGGTAACGTCTCAGAGCTATCTTGTCGGGTTCATTTAGAGTTTTTTGTACGTCATCAGGAATGCGCCACCAGTCAAAAAGTCCATGGGCATATAAGTGAGAATAGAAAACACGCGCCATCAAACTATCAGCTTGGTCAATAAGATCTTGGAACGCTCTAATTGTTTCTCCTACCTGCAATTGACCATGCTGCATCTCTTCTACGTATCTGTCCAAGCTCTGACCTGAAAGCCTTCTTGCTACTAGACCCTTATCTTCCGAGACACGTTGTAACAGTATCCTACTCAAGACTACGTGGGCGGTTTGTCTAGAGAAAACTTCGACATGTTCTGTCCTTATAAGAGCAAATACTTGCTCCCTTATAGCAGCCTCGACTCCGTATTCATCGACAATCCCAACACTAACCAGCGAATTCAGCACATCCTCATCGATTTCAACTCCCAGATTCTTCTTCAACTCATTGGCGTGTCTTCGGATCACAGCATCGCTCAAGCGGTTTTCTTGTCTGAGTTTAAGAAGTCGTTGTACTGTTCCATTAAGGGCTTCCATCATAAGAATTGGAGGAACTTTGCCTGAATAGGTGCTCCAGTCACTTAGTGGTTCATCAATAGTGAAGAAATTACCGTCTGTGCCTCCTATCTTCATTCTCGTGTGGTACAACATATCCAAAAATGGTTCAAAAATCCCTGCCAAGACATCTACAGCCTGCTTGAGCTGTTTACTAAACAGGTTTATTGAATTTCGGTCGCTCATAGTGGGTGTAATACTACCGTAGTATGATGCAAAAGGTTTTTCAAGATTGCCTAGATATCGGGAATATCTGAACTGATTGAACACATCCGAAATCAGTTTGACCGACGGGTCAGACAGTCCTTGTTTTTTCATTTCAGTGCGAAGGTCGTCCAAGTTCAGGGAAAACTGTTGTGCGACTTTTGATATTCCTCTCTCCAAGTAACATCTGTAAACGACAAACTTGTGTCCATTTGTGATTATTCCATACTCACAGGTTCCTATGCTCTGTAGCTTGCGTTCGAATTTTGAGATTTCCTCTTCTGCAATGTTGATAGTGTTAGGGGTTTTTGTTTCAATGTAGAGTACCAAGTAGTTTATGATGTCATAGGCATAAAGGTCCAGCATCTCCCCATATATCAGCTTGTTTGGAAGCCATCGCAATTCTCTGGCGAATAAAGTGTCCTTTAGATACGTTCTTAGCACTCTTTCATTACCTTCTCCTTTTGGTGCCTGATACTTTGCTATCTCAGCAAGCATCTCATCGAATGTTTTTACAATTGCTTCAGCAAACGTGCGGGTCTGGCTTACTATCAGAATTGGGCCTCCAATTGAAGAAAATGGTGGATAAAGTATTTAAATTCTGAACGAAAGATCCCGCAGTGATGTTAACGTCTATGGGACCCTGCGTCACTTGCCCGAAGATAGCGCACTAACAAGGCAATAAGCACCCAACAAGACATTATTAGTATTCATGGTGTAATCGGCACAGATTGACCTTAAAATCCTAATTAAGCCATCGAACATTACTATTTCAGCGAAACAAGAACAAACAATTACCGTTTCCTCTTATCCAAGACAATCTTATGCAAGGACTCTATGCGTTCTAACTTATAGGTAGGCAGCCGATCCAACGCAAGTACTGGATACCCCAAAAGTTGGTTAGCCTTTCGAGCCAGTGAATCAAAGTCTGGTGAGAAAATCAAAGTTCTATATGGATAACAGATGCCACCTTTCTTGATTATTCCATTCCAGATAGTACTCTTATCCACGTATCTGGCAATTATGAAAGGTACAATATTCAGTTGCAGAGCCAACTCAACCTTCGAAATCACCTCGTTTCTAGTATTAGCTTCAAATCTTATCCAGTTTTTCACGTCAGCCCCATAAGTAACTTTGTCACGCTCCAGAATGAAATCGAGGTTAGGTGGCTCTTTTCCTGGTATAGCAGTCACTTTCCGTCCTTTATACTCTGATGCATCCCTATCGATAATTTCAAATTCCAATGATGCGAACGCCCTTTCAAATAGGTCTTCAGCAAAATATGTAGCAGGCGCATGACCAGTGAGCATGGCGTTCACTTCCTTCGAGACCCCTCTCTTTTCGCGCATTTCGCCTACAACTTCATCATAGTTAAAGTCTGGAAGCGAATAGAAATTCTTTGTTTCTATCCTCCCTCTTCTACCAGGCAGACCCTGCTTCACGACTCGACCCATCTCAACTAATAATTTAAGCGCGCGGCCAGTCACCCATGGAAAAAACCTGTCTTCTAATCTCACTTTCACTTCTCGCTCAGTTACCACTTTTTGCGTAGCGACTATCTCTTCAATTAAGTCTAAAGCGTTTTCAGTGTATTCATCTTGCTCAGGCTCAGGTTCGTCGTAGTAATCATAATCAAAATATTCGCCCATCCCTGTACCCAGCCTGACGCAGCACTACAATTATTAGTACAGATAAAATTAAAGATTTAAAATTAACGTACATGTTGACCAAAAGGTGCAATATGGTAGCACCTTCGCTCTCACTGTGTAATAGTAATAGTGAAAAGAATACAAACATGGTCTTGGTTTGACAGCTTAAGCTACGCTTAAACCCCCCCACTGAATCGCAATTGAAGGTTTAAAACTGTCAACCTCTAGGAATCTCACGTTATAGTTTCAGAGCATCTATGATTTGCTGTCTGGGATAAAACTTTACCCCAACCCCAACTTCACGTACCAAATGATTTCAAAAGAGGTAACTGAAGGCGTATACACGATTCAAGCAATAGTAGTAAGCAGAAGCGATAATAGGATAGTATTATCAGATTCGAGTGTACATCGCTTGCTATCACGAGTGAAGTTTTCTTTTTTTTCAAGATATATAGCTGTGATTCTGAAAACTAAAATATGGAATTAGCAAAAAACACTATTTTGGGGGGATTGTTAGGGTTTGCCAACAGACTCGAAACGTAGCGGAGACATTCCAACGGAATTCAAGTATCACCCCTGTTATGGTTCTCAGCCATCGCCAAGTCCAGATGGCGTACTATTAGCAAAGCTTTTCGGTAGAGTAGACCCAAAGCAAGGGGTTCATCGACTCGCCCAATTAAGGCTCTGGACCTTAGGAAAGAAACTCGGTTTTTTTCAGTGATTGAATATGGCATCCCGGATTTGACAAGAGAAGGGCGAAGAAGCTATGTTGATGTAGTGTGGAAATCAAGGAAACGAATCGAATTTGCTTTTGAGATTCGTAGGAAAATACATAACTTGGACTTGGTTACCACCGTAAAAGACACAAACAAACTGAAAAATCTTCTAGCACGGAAAAAGTTTGTTGTGAACGTTTCGGAGTCAACGGGAAAAGCATATTTCTGCGAAATTCCCACGAATCGACCAATCCAATTTCAGAATGCATTCCACAAATGAAATTTGGCCCTTCGTACAAAAATATGGAACAAAAGAAAACCTGCACCGTTGCTGAAATTAGACTAAGTGACGCAAGAGCATATAAAAAGTGGACGGCTGCTGAGGATTTGGAACTTTCGAACAACTATAAAAAGGGGTTCTCCATAATCCAACTTGCGGAGAAGCATAAAAGGAGAACTGGAGCTATCCGCTCAAGACTCAGAAAGCTCGGTTTAATACAATAAGAGAGATATTTCTCGTACACTCTGTTTTGGATAAAACTTTACCTCCAAACCCAAAAACAAAAACAGTCTTTGCAGAAATTAATTTGTCTTCGTTTTCGCCGTTTGACAATTCCTTGGAGTAGAATAATTACTAGATGTATAAGTATTCTGCACTAAGCATATTAGAAAGATTGGAAAATAATTGAGTTAGTAGACTCTGTTGGTTTTGTTTATGTTTTCTACCACAGAAAAGAATTCTTCGACTAAATTGTCGAATGTTTGTGGAGATATTTCTGGAAACATCGCATAATTGATTTTCGATTTATAAAAACTTTCCCAGTGGTAAAACTCTGTTGGGTCACCATATTTTTGTGTTATGTAGTTCCATAGTTCAGTTTTAGGATAGGGTACATAGACCTGAAGAATGGCTTCATAAGGTTTTATTCGCTCCACGAGGCTGATTGACTTTGTGAGGTCTTCTTCACGCTCACTGGGAATTCCAAACATGAAGAAGGCTTTCACTTTTATGCCGAAATCAGTGATCAACTTACATTTCCTGATTATGCGATCAACAGTTGTCTTTTTGCCTAATAAGCTCAGTATTCTGTCGCTACCGGATTCGATTCCTATGTGGATTGAGTCGCACCCAGCCTGTTTCATAAGTCTCAAATTCTCTGAATTGATGATCTTTTCATGAGTCATACATGACCATCTAATTTCAATCTCCTCCTTTTTGATGATTGCAGAAAAGTCTTTCAGGAACTTCCTATTCACGCCAAAACTGTCATCATTAAAATAGAACTTGGATATCCCGTATTTGTCCATGTTGAGTTTTATTTCATCAAAGACGTTCTTTGCGGTTCTGAACCTCGTCTTTCTTCTATAAATATTCATATAACAAAATGTACATCTAAAAAGGCAGCCTCTTGACGTTGATATCATGGCCTTTTTCATTTTTTTGCGTACTTGACTATTGAAGTCAAACATATCACAAATCTCAGGAAACGGTAAGAAATCAAGTCTGCCTGCATAAACTGCAAAATCCTCACTCATTGTCAACTTGCTTCCTTCTTTACGAACGAAACCGCCAATATCAGTAGACGGTGATTTGCCCGCGGAAATTTGGTTCACCAACCTCAAGAAGCTGGTTTCGGCTTCGCCTACCACAGCGTAATCCCAGTTGTCAACATGAGAAAGCGATTGGATGTCAACTGTTGTATGAGGACCCCCCAGAATGACAGGAACAGTTTGAGAGAATTCTTTGCACAGACTGGTGATTTTGCCAATTAGAGGCATTGTTTCTGTGAGAATGCTTATGCCGATAATTTTCGGGTTTGTACATTTTAGTACGTCTTTGAGTTCATTCCAGATAGGATTGGAATCGCTATGTGCGTTGGTTACTATCTTCTCTGACTCATAGAACTTTTCACGATAAGGTATCACTTTTTCTTCTAGTCTGGTTTCTGCATCGGCATTGTAAACTACCGTAGAAACACCGCCGGCTTTCAAGTAAGATGACAGATATCCTAGACCTAGTGGATACCATACTCTCTGTTCACCAATTAACCTGAAGTATGGAGGATAGACCAACAGAACCGGTCCTTTAGAAGCAGCCTGCAAAGAATCAATCTCTCGCTCTTTTTCTGATGGTTCTCTTCAACTCTGACATGAAGATGGCGAAACCCATTTTCCTTCGGGTGTTAAGCCAATCCAGAAATCTTCTGCCAAAAGGTAGCGCTGATAGGATAGGATGAATATACACAGATATCACAGCGTAGAATGCCTCTTCACTAACACTTTTTCCAAGGCTTTTAAGATCAGTCTTTGGAAAGAAATCCCAGATGCTATCTGTGAATTCGATGCCCGCTTTCTCTAGTTCTTTGCCATCCAACTTGAAATCAAACGCGCATATCTCCTCTATTTTTCGTCTCAGAGGTTTGCCAAGATTCTGGAGTCTCACAATGTCTTGGGCGGTCAAGCCGGTCAAGTCTGGAATGTGAAGAAAATCTTTCAAAACTTTTTCGATCATCTTTCCTTCTGCTGTCGCATACTTGAATTTTTGAGGTCGCTCAGGCCAAATAGTCTTGTACTCAGGACCTACAATAACCCTGTCTGATTCTAGTAAGTCTGCTACGGCCAAGGACCAGTATTCCTTTCTCGCTGATATGATTTTGGATGTGGTTTCTATTCCTCCTTTTTCTTCACCGATTGGCTTGAAAGAATATGATATTGTAGGAAGGAGTTCTCTTTCCGTAAGAAAGGTTTCATTTATTTTTTCGGCTATTTTCCTATATTCCTGCATTTCGATGATCTTCACTCCCGCTCTTTTTTGATGTGGATATCCCCAGAGTTTCACTTTGCCACTGGCCTCAAGTTCTCTCAGCAATCCACTTATTCTTTCTTTGTTTTCTCTAGGCAACCTGTCCGAAGGTCTTGCAGCACAATTCATCCATACAAAATCTGAAAAGCAGACTATGGATTGGATTATTTGGTTCATGCCATGTCGATCTATTTCCAAATCACTGTTATAGAAGATTGAGCGTGTAGCCTTACTCGTGTTCAAACACTTCCTTTGCCATCGAATAATCATAGTCATAAATATGATAGCTAATTGCATGATGGATATATTCTCCGCATTCTATGTTCAAGTCATCAGCAATTCTCTTTTGGAGACTCGAAATCAATATCATATCTGGTAGTGCAGAAAGCCAAGCATCGTTACTTCGTAGAAGCGCAGTAACGAGAAGTCTGTTCCCCCTAATCATAGCTTGTAGCAGACATATACAAGGAGGATATTTAGAGTTGAGATCCTCTTCAGGTGCCCATAACGAAATAACAGCACGTCGAGTGAACCAGTTTTTTCTTAGTTTGCCGATTACGACTTCAATTTGATTCACTTTCTTACTTCCTCTTTCAACAATCCTCGAGTATGGCGTTTCCAAGGTTGCATATTTGGTGAAGTAGGTCTTGGTATATTGGTCTCTAAATTGATCTGGAAGGCAATATTTTTTGGATAGGACAGGTTGTTTGAGAGGGTATCTAACGTGCATGATCATGTTGGTTATCTCTTTTGCCATTGTTCCTTTTTCCGTAGGAACAAAATCGGAAGAACTGTTCAGCAATTCAATAATACTCTTCTCCCATGCGTCAGCCATAGTTTCCCCATAGACTTCCAATGCCTTTCACCGCCGGCTTCGTTCCTGAATTACCTCCATCTTCTTATAGTATTCAATTGCCTCTTGGAACAGCTTTGAATCTTTGACAGCCTTGGGAGACGCTAGAAAACCATTTACCCACGCAACTGCTTCAGGAAGGTTTCCTACTACAACATCAGAAAGCCCCACGACCATAGGATGGATCCAGTTATGCAATTCCTCTCCGTATACCTGTAATTTGGATTTACGATAATGCGATTCACATGGACAGATTGAGATCACAGGAATCCTGAAGAATTTTGCAATGGTCATTTCGCATCCTACTCCTATTCCTCGTCCTTCTCGCAAGTCTGCCATGAGGAAATCTGAACTGGTGACCAAGTAAAGATCTGCGCCAAAATTCGAAAAAGGGTCACTTCTCCTTATATCTGCTGTTGCTGGGTTTAGCAACTCCACCGTGTAATCCTTAATGTTATTTTTGATGAATTTCTCATCGCTTTCTGTCCAATATGATTGATTAACATCTTTCTCTCCTTTCTTTATGCTACCTGACAAGTAAATTCGAATGGATTTCATAGGCTCTCAATAATCTCTAGCTCTCACGAATCTTAAAGATTTTGTCCAGACACACAATGATGAGAAGGAAGATATAATAGTTTTTTGTATGATCCAAAGAGTAAGGGGGACTCATGTACCATGCTCTTGATATAAACCTAAATGGAATTTGAAGTCATTGTTTAGAAAAAGATTAGACGCGCGCAAAACGAAATGGAGTAGCAATACGCCCAACAAAGCGTAATGCCGAGTTGAAAACCTGAAAGCATAATAAATAGAAGTTGTCTTTGAATCGATTGTCGGTTGATAATGTTCGTTCCGCTTGAGAAAAAGGTTGACGAGCTTGTTAGAAGGATTCCTGAGCTTATCAGGAACTTCGATTATAGAAAAGGCCCGGATCTCTATTTCTATAAAAAGGTCTTGGAGATGCGAAGAAGCAAACACCTCGGCGAATTGTTAGGCGAGTCTGATAGATACTTAGAGTTGATTTATGCTACTCTGGTTGCATGGGATATGAATAGTCGCGGGGCTAAAATGAAATATTTCGATGAGTTCAAATCAACTATTTTGGACAATAGAGAGCGTTTTATGCAACTATTGCCCTACAGGTTAGAAGCAATGTCAAGTGGAGCCTTCGGAGAAGCAAAAATGCTCTGTGGCGAAATATACGACAATATGCATCTCATGATATCTGAAGGAAGACTAGTTTCAAACTCAAAGGTCATGCATTTCATTTTGCCTGACCTAGTTATGCCCATGGATAGACAGAATACACTCAAATTCTTTTTCGGACACACCAATGAATCGAAGAACAACTTCATGAAAATTCTAAATTGCTCCTTTGAAATAACCAAAAGAATAGACCTCAGTCAATTTCTCGACGATCAGTGGAACCAAAGCATACCAAAGATCATCGACAATGCAATAATCAGTAGCGAGAGCCCAAAGTACAACAGATCAAGCTGAAAGCATTTCGCAAGATCTGAAGATTAGGGCTTGACAGTTTTAAACGTAAGTATAAACCTAACCCCCGCACTATATTTTCATGAAGCAAGCATGATTCATGCATTACCAATATCATGCAACTTTAGTGCAGTCAATTATAAGTTAAAATTTTGACTGAAAACTGATTTATTTAATGTGCATGTACTCAGCATCACATTCGTTTTTCAGGTTGCACAGCTCATCAAGATTCTCCATGATACAAGAATCTTTCTCTTGCGTAATAATAGATTGAAATGCTTGAGGTTAAGGACTCAACAGCAGAGTGTATCTTGAATACACTAAGGTCGTTACTTTCGAGGGGTAGATCAAATGGTTTCTCTCCTCTCTGAATTCTATGCAATATCTCATCGCAACATTGGATTCCTTCTTCGATTTTTGACTTTGCCATCAGAATCACGATATCACAGCCACGGCTTCCGAATAGACTGTCCAATTCAAGAGTCAAAGCCAAGTATGATCTGGTCTTTTCAAGACCTCTAGCTAGCATTTTGATTTCATCCTCACTCAGATCACCTTCAAGAACATTAACAGTCCATGGGTAAGTTTGAATTAGCTCATGATAGTAGTAATGCATTATGGAAAACGCTCTCATCCGCGCTGGTTCCATGGAATACCATCGAAGACCGAAAAAACCATGATTCCTTTCTTCGGAAAATCTGTTGCTTAAAGGAATGCGAACTGTCACATATTTTTGATGTCTCCATTTTGGATTTTTAACTTCCAAATTGCTTTCTATTTCATCTCTTAGAGGAAGCCAATATGCTTCCTTTTTCATGATATCAACTACGGCAAGCAAAAGAGGAAAATCACAGCGAAGAGAATATTCAAGAAGTTTAGTATCTGTTTCGAAAGCAACATATTCGCATCTTAGGTCTACCGATTTCGTGCCTTTCAATTGAAACCAGAGTCTTTTTCCAGTGACAACGTTATCATCCACTATCTCCACTTCCATGTCAACACCATAATCACTGGGTAAATCTCTGCAAATCCATTCGGATGGAAGAAGAGAACGACAGATGGCTTTAGATTGATCCTCGATAATGTGTGATTTCGGTCTCTTCGCCATAAATTATGGTCTGTGACAACCTGCTTATAAGTTGCACTCACGCCGTGTAGGTCGGTAAATCGCTAAAATAAAAAACAGTTTGTCTATGAATTGTTGGTAACACCCCTTTTCATAGTGCAGTGTAGTTACTCACCGGACCACTCCGTGTTTTTCATGTCTCTTTCCGAATGTACTCCTAAGGTGTTCTTGAACTAACCTTAACATGAGCAAAAACAAGCAGGTCGTAATTTTCCTTATGCGTTCTATCTCGGATTTCGCCCCTGAAAATTTCCATTTGATTAGTTAGTTGGTTGGGGTAAAGTTTTATGTTGTTGGATTAAAATTTAATCTTCATAGAATCCCTTTCTCATGCGCATATTCATAGAGTTCTCTCAAATCCGTAATAGGCATCATGGGTCCGAACTGACCGAACGCCCATTTCCCATAACGGTCGAAGATGTAATAACACAACCAACAACTGATGTCGCCATCGCTCCATAGTATTTCAGCTATGAAGTTGACTTTTTCAGGGAGGTCCGTCTGCTGTCCCCAAACCATCCTTGTGACTTTAAAGTTGGTCGTCTTGCTTGGGTCAGATTTATCTCTCGCCTTGTGTACCTGGTCCTTGCTCAGGTTGAGCGGTCTCCCACGTTTGTCTTGTATGGGAATGGTCCAGTCTTGGCTTAACTCGTCAAAGTAACCCTTGTTCATATTTTCGCCATCCATTTTGATAGTATATTGATTCCTATATTTCAATCAAAATCTGATTCAATAGCACTTACGTCTCTAGTATCAATAATAACTCCACATGTTGGGCACGGAACTTGTTCTTCTTTTGCGGTTCTTCTTTTCCTCCCACGAAAACTCAAGCTTGCACTCACAAGTAGATGATCCGCAGTAATCGCATTGATATCGTTTGGTTTTTTTATTTCGGTAATTGACCCATAAGATCCGCTCCAGTCCAACAAGATCAGTAAGCTGTTCGTTGCTTTGAGAGGGCAAAAAGTATGACACTAATCTGTTTCCGTATTTGTCAAAGCTTCTGGCTTGATCTTGAACCTTCAATGTCAAAGAGCACAACCATGCAAAAACCTCAGCTACCTCATCACACAAAGCATAGTGCTTATCTTCCAGTGTACTATCTTTGGTCTTGTCGGTATATATATCGATCACAGCACGTCCCATTTCACCTGCCTCTTCTAAGATGTGGAACCCAATGCTTTCCAAGGTACTAAGCGCAGTATTGGACTCATAAATGCGGTGAAACATCGCTTCCATTTCTTTAAGACTTTTTGGAATTTCATCAAGGTGTTCCTGCGCATAATTCCTTAGCTCTTTGTCAGATGCCTGTTTCAATTCCTCATATTTTTCTCCAATTGTTCTTTTTTCAACCTTTGGGTAATCTGCCAGGCAATATTTACATTTTCCTTTCAAATCCTTCAGAGCGTTTCCGATTGGTTTTTGACCACCACTCGAAATGAAGACTTTTTGAGCGCAATGCGGACAGATGTTCGGATACTTATGCCAAATCATGCGCGAGAACTCAATGGGTATATTGAACCGACTTTCCAAACCAGTTTTGTCATCACGCAACTTCGCAACAAATCCAAACAACCAGTTTGCGGTTCCCGCGGTTTCTTTAAGGATAAGGTCTGCATCATCTCTCCGGATTGCCTCCCCCAGCTTAGTTGCATGATCAAGTACGTGTAGCGCATAGTCAACAACTGTTCTCCGAGGATGGATCCTTATCCATACACCTCTCACAATATTTACATAGTCGTCGACGCCAAGAACCCCAAGACTATCAATAGTTTCATTCATTAAGCGAGATACCTCCGACTTCATGGAAATGCCTCAATTTACTTTTTAGTTCATCAAGACTTTTAGCCTTCCGAGATTCAGGCAAACTTAGCCACATTCCCTCTACAACTTTGCCGAGGTAACTTTGTCTATCACTTCTGAATGCAAAGATTGGTTTGCCAAGAGCATATGCAACACCAAGCTCGAAAATTACCCCTTCCCCGGGCGCATCTAGAATAGATAGCATTATGTCACATTTTTTCACTAACTCGAAATTCTGTCTAAGTACTTCTATTGAATCTGTATTTCGCCCCGGTGGTAAAATGTCCTGGGGCATGATACAAATGAAACCCTCTTCCTCTAGAATTTTCTTTATCTTACGGTTCAAGGTCTGAGCAGCGATGTGGGAAAGAGGAGAATTTAGAAAGACTTTAAGAGACACGACATCTTTTTCCATCGATCTCACACTTCGTAGCTAATAGCTTCGTTAACAAATACTAATCACATTTCAAATTAGAACCTTTGGGTTTGAATATGCTCGCCAGGAAAAAGTGAGGTTGCGAGAGTCAGTGGTGACATCACCACGCCTCATTGGATTCAAATCCCACCCTCTTTTTGGCATGGCAACCTATGTTTGTTGCAGACTTATTTTGGAACTCACGAAATCGGATTCGAGTTTGATAATAATCCCCCGCACCAATGACGGACTTATTGGCAAATCATATATAATATGTTAGGCAATTTACGAAAAGGACGGGTCTTTACGAGCGGAACTTTACATGACAGGATTATCGATCAGCTTGCTGTGTATATCCAAAAATGTGGCTATGAAAAGTTCTATTTTGGTCATGGAGTGAAAGCGAGCCAAGTTCCTGCCTCCATAGTTCACCCAATCGGTCGAAGAAACATTTCACATGAATATTATCCTGATTGCTGGGCTCAATACCGCGGAAAAGTTGATGTTTATGAAGTCTGGGACACTGAAACTGTGACCTCTGCCATAGAAGACATCGTTTTGTCGGCATTGACCACTGGCATAAAATACAATACCGTAATCTGCACCGAACAAGGAATCGATGTTGCAACGGCAAACAAACTCTGCAAACTCGTTCTGCATTTCATGAAAGACGCAAATGGCAAAAATCTAGTATGTCCGGATTGTTGGAAGGTTTTGAAAATTCCTCAAGGCGTGTGGAATGACAACAAGAAAATATACCGAATACTTTCAAAAGACCCTTGGATGCAGTGCTAGGAGCTGGTACATAGTATCCGTACAAATTCCGAGAATTTAAACCGAGATTCAAAGCACTTAAACCCCTTCAAGCCACGCTTAGCTGAACAATCAAAGCCTCCACTCTGGCGATTATTGCGTCTGCAGCCTCAAAGCCTTCCAGTTTTTCCTTCACGCTCCATACGAGACCCTAAAACCTTTGTAGGGTTAATGCTTTTTAAATAAAGCGATTAAGAAAATAATTTATTTCGATCAGCCAGAGCTTCGAGGTAAGCGGCGTTCTGAGCGTGAATTGAATCTAAAGTTGATCAGAACGCTTGGTACTACGTTAAAAAGCTAATAGAGTTAGAATATCTCAAAACTAAAGGGCTAGAATAAGAGGAAATGGAACGTGCTTCTCAGTGAATTATCTATCATTGTCTACCGTGAGAGTAAATGTAGAAAAGTTGCTTCAGAACTGAATATAAATCGTGGAGATTAGATGAAAGAATATCAACGTTTTTTGGCTTCCGGCTTTAAACCTTTTGATCCCTTGGAGTTAGCGAGGGAAACAGAGAAGATGGTTACTAGACAAGGATCGAATGGGCTTGAAAGGAAATACACCGATTTTTATTCCGTTCCGGTTTACAGAGGAATAGCCACTGGCTATGCTGCAGGTTGTTGTTTACGTTGCATTTATTGCTGGAGCAACTGGTCAAGGG
>Ga0172365_10000649_pt1 | contig 23994 bp, 28 predicted proteins | sample LakKivSesite48cm_FD_114535 | JGI IMG/M metagenome (GOLD analysis project Ga0172365, IMG submission 114535) | Sediment microbial communities from Lake Kivu, Rwanda - Sediment site 48cm | ecosystem: Environmental > Aquatic > Freshwater > Lake > Sediment | place: Rwanda: Western Province, Lake... | reverse complement strand
CAGCGGCGCCGACGAAACCCGCGGTTCTGGTCACCGCATCGGGATCTCCTGGGGGCGTCGAGGTCACGGTGGACGTGGCGATTCCTCCCCCGCAGGGTGTCTTTGCGCAGTCCGCGGCGGCGCTCGCCGCGCTCGAGAGCTACCGGTACGTGACGACGTTCTCGTTCACCGGCGAGGAGGGCGGAAAGCCCGAGTCGGGGTCCGTCGAAGTGCGAGGCGCCGTCGCGGCTCCCGACCGTCAGCGCATCACCTGGAGGGACCTCGAGACGGGCGATGAGTTCGGGCTTCTTCGCATCGGCGACCGCGCGTGGATTCTCGACGGCGCCGAATGGACCGCGGTGCCGAGTCTGGCGGCGGACGCCGCGAGCCAAGCCGTCCTCGTGTACGTCCCGTCCATGAGCTGGAGCCAGTTCGCCGAAGGCATGGGGCCGGCGTCGACGTACGTCGGCTCGGAGGTCGTGGGCGGGATCCCGTCTCGGCACTACGCGTCGACGTACCGAGGCTGGGTGGAGTACTGGGAAGGCGAGCTCACCGACGCTTCGGCCGATGTTTGGATCGCCGAGGCAGGGTATCCGGTCCGATACCGCTTTGCGGCGACCGGGACGGATGCTGACGGGGACCGCGGCTCGGTGCTGTGGACGATGGAGCTGTCGGACGTCAACGGCCCGGTGTCGATCGACGCGCCGCACTAACCACCGGGGCGGCTTGCCCTGTGGGGGCACGTCACGGATGGCGTGTCGGCGGCGACGGATCCGTTCGTTCCTGCAGCTGTCTGGCGAGAACCCAGAACGCGACGGCGAGTGCGACGCACAGGCCGGCGGAGGCCCACACCCACCGTGGGAATCCCCACCACGCGAGGCGGCTGTCCCCCCACGCCCAGACGTCCTGCGACGCAAGGAAGAAGAGCGCGAAGACGGCGGCCCAACCGATCCTCGCTCGCCGACTGAGCGGTGAGGGGATCGTCACGGGCTCCCGGCCCGGCCGGCGCCGGCCGAAGAGACTGCCGACGACGAGGACGAGGGCGGTCGCGATCACCACGGGAACGACGGGCAGCGTGCCGAACGTCGGAAGGGCCTTGACGTGATACGCGGCGACGAGTCCCTCACCCACGAGAATCGAGGCGATTGCCGCGCGCGGGCTCATGCGGGGCCAGTAGAGGGCGCCGATCATCGTCGGGAAGAGGACGGCGAGGCCGGTGAACGCCTCGGTGGTGATCTCGAGGAACGTGGCCGGCGGTCGATACGCGAGGGCGAGGCCGGCGAGTCCGAGGGCGACGACAAAGCCGCGGCCGACCCACTCCGAGGGCGACGACGCCGTAGCGTGCCGCCGGCGGCTGCGGAGCCAGCCCTGAACAGGGGCGTAGACGTCGCGCGTGAACATCGATGACAGCGTCAGAAGCTGCGAGTCGAGCGTCGTGATCAGCGCGGCGAGACCGGCGGAGAGGACCAGGGTCTCGACGAGCGGCGACGCGTGCTTGTGGAGCAGGAGCGGCAGGATGCCGTCCGACGCTGCGCCGGCCGGAAGCTCGGGGTACGACAGTCGTCCGATCACGCCGATGGCGACGGGGAACAGGAACAACAGCCCCGTCACGAGGGGGTAGAGGGCCATTGATGTTGAGAGTCCGCGGGGACTCTTTGCGGCGTAGAAGCGCTGAAACAGCTGCGGGAACATCGGGTCGCACAGGAACCACAGGATCATGTAGCCGAACCAGATTCCCGGCGTAAAACCTCCATCAAGACCCGGGCGCGAGAAGAGCGTCGGCAGTTCGGCCGCCGCCGTTCGGTTCGCCGCCGCGATTCCGCCGAACGGAGCCGCCACAGCGGCCATCCCGACGGCCATCAGGACGATCATCATCGCGCCCTGGAAGACGTCGGTCCACACCTCGCCGCGAAACCCGCCGATGAGCACGTAGAGGAGGATGACGCCCGTCACGACGGCGGCGCCGGCGTAGTATGGGATGCCGAACAGCGACTCGAGCGCGTAGCCCGCGGCCATCGGCTGGATCGCGAGGTACGGCAGCGTGAACGCGGCCATGACGAGGAAGAAGACGAGTCGAAGTCCCGGGCTCTTCGTCTGCTCGTAGACGAGTTCCGGCGGGGTGACGAGTCCATGGGCCTTGCCCAGGCGCCAGACAGGGTGGCCGATCAGGACGAACGCAAGCGCCATGAACCCCGTGCCGAAGGCCATGATGGGATAGAACGCGTAGCCGATGCGCCACCCGGCGCCCGAGAAGCCGAACACCGTGAACGCGCTGAAGTTGGTCGCTGCCATGGTCAGGAAGAGAACCCAGCCGGGCAGCGTCCGCGAAGCGAGGAAGTAGTCGTCCGGGGTCCTGCGCCGCCGCGCGCGTGCGAGGAGTCCAATCCCGAGGAGAATCCCAAGGTACGATGCGATCACCGCGATCCGAATCGCCATGTTCCCCTCCAAAGAGAAACGCCACCCGCTGAGGCTGGATGGCGTTGCCTGAACATACCTCGGCCGCAGTATACGCGATCCGGGCCTGCGGGAAGGCGGACGAGCCGGGCGGCCGGAGTTGCCCCGCACCCCGGGATCCGCTATCACTACGGGTCTGCCGTCGGTTGAGGACCAGGGAGGTCTCGATGTCGTGGAGGAGTAGGCATCCGAAGAAGGAACGAAAGCCCGCGGTCATCGTCCGCTGGGCGTGGAAGATGGGATGGCAGCCCGGCCGGGTGATGCGCGAGGTTCTCGAGTGGATCGAGGTCCTCGTCGTGGCCGGCGCGCTCGCCGCACTCATCATGACGTTCATCACCGTACGGATGCACGTCCCCACCGGGTCGATGATTCCGACGATCGACCCGAAGGACTCGTTCTTCGTCGACCGAGTCACCTACTACTTCCGCAATCCGAAGCCCGGGGACATCGTGGTGTTCCGACACACCGAGGAGGTCCGCGTCGGGAAGGTGATCGCGGACTCGCCCGCCGCGGCGGCCGGCGTGCCCGCGGGGCCGCGCCTCCTGTACCTGAACTCGGAACCGGCCTACTCCACCGCGTTTCTCAACGGCTGTCTGGCGACGTGGGCAACCGGGACGCCGCTTCAGCTGACGACCGCCGACGGGCGACGCTATGACCTCGGGACGAAGTCGGCGGACACGAAGACCCTCGCCGACCTCGGAATCCAGACGCGCGAGAAACGAATGCGCTACGTCAAGCGGCTCATCGCCGTGGGAGGACAGACCGTCCAGGTTCGAGACGGCGGTGTCTACGTCGACGGGAAGAAGCTGACCGGAACGCGATTCGATCGCTTCTACTACTCGGAGGACGCTCGGTTCCGGTTCGGCATCGAGCCGACCCAGGTCCCGCAGGGGTTCTACTTCGTGCTCGGCGATAACTCGCGGGACTCGTTCGACTCCCGCTACTGGGGCTTCGTCGACGACAAGGACCTGATCGGCGTTCCGTACCTCCGCGTGTGGCCGCTCACGCGCTTCGGGACGATGCACTAGGGCGCCGGAGAAGAGGCCTCAACTGGCGTCCGCTGTGGGGAGAAGCGACGGATCCAGCGTAGGATCGGCGCAAAGGACTGCGGGCGCAGGGTTTCCGGCGAGCACGGCCGCGACGGCATCCGCCAGGACGGCGTGGACATGCATCGCGATGTGGTCCATCCCCAGACAGGCCGTGTTCTCCGCGCCGGCGAGGAAGACGGAGTTCATCGACACGACGAGGTCCGATCCGGACCAGGCGAGCCCGTCTTCAACGCAGCGAGCCTGACAGGCTCGCGCATCGCGCCGCAGCCCGCAGCCGAAGCAGCTCTGCCCGGCCATCGACACGTAGCGGACCGACGGGGCGAGGGCGGTTCCGTGCTCGCCGATCGCATTGAGGGCCAGAAGCAGGCGGCTCTCCGGGGCCAGCTCCGCGATGAGCGGCCCCAACCAGCTTCCCAGGGCGGCAAACTCCGTCCCGCCGTGCGGCGTCGCCAGGGCGACGAGCGTTCGCACGTCGCCCCGGTAGGTCGTCCCGTAGTCGTCGAACTCCGGCTCTCCGAGGAGCGACGCGAAGTCGCCCGCCTCGACGTAGCAGCGGGCGACAAGTCCGCCCATGCTGTGGCCGACGATGTCGACCGCCGCGGCGCCCGTTTCGTTCCTCACCCAGGCAATCTCATCGGCGAGGCGGGCCGCGTAGTAGCGCAGGTCGCGCACGGTCGGCTCGAGGGACCCCGCGTAGTGGCTGAGGTAGACGTCGAACTGGGCGGCGTCGGCCGCGGCCAGCGAGTACACGACGTGTCCCTCTCCGATGACCTGTCTCTCCGCGTCGCCGATGGACCGGCCGGACAGCCGCTCGGCGAACGCCTCCCACACACGCGTGGGCACGAAGCCTGGAGCGGGCTGGAATCCATACACGAGGAGCACGGGGAGCCGTGGCAGCGGGCCTTCCGCCATCGCGCCGACCGAAGCCAGGAGCGCGAGAACGCCCACCACACCGCTCGCGGCCGCTCGGCTGCGTCTCGTCACCCGGATCCTTCCTCCTTGACGACGGCGGGCGAGGAGTGGAACCGCTCTTCACGCAACGGGGCTCCGCGGTCGTGGTATCCGCGCTCTTCCCAGAATCCCGGGCTCCGCTCGGAGAGGAACTCGAGCTCTTCCATGTACGTGGCGTTCTTCCACGCGTAGAGCGACGGGACAACGAGCTGGGCCGGGGCTCCGTGCTCGGTCGTAAGGGGCTCTCCGTTCATTCGATCGGCGATCAGGGAGTTTACGCCGTGTGAACGCATCGACGGGGATGCAGGTCGAGTACCCGTCGCGGCTGCGGGCAAGCGCCCGGCGCTCGCCCCGCTCGATCGGCGTTCGCTCGAACAGGGCGCAGGCCGCCGCTCCGTCCCACACGATCTCGCGCGCGCTCCACGTCGTGACGCAGTGGAAGTCCCGCCGCACACGGACGTGCGGAAGACGTTGGGTCGCCTCCCAACCCAAGTCGACGACCTCCTGCACCTCGCCCGACAAGCGCAGGCGATAGTCCTCGAGGCGAACGGGCGGAGCCGCGCCGACGTCATAGACGATCGGCTCGGCGATCCACTCCTGCCAAGGAGGAAGTCTGTGGAGTCTCATTGCGCCCAGGATACTTGACGCCCCGTCCGCGTCCAACGACCCGCGTGGGAGAGCATGGAGGCCAGCCGAGCGAGGTCGCAGCAGGAAGTGCCCGCGGGACCGGTGTTCTCCACTCGCAGGACCTGGGGCGCACACATCTTCCCCACAACCATCGAGTACTGTTGTACCGTTCGCGCAGGACACGGGCGCGGACGCATCGCCCTCGAGACGATAGCGTGAGGGCTCAGGAAGGAGCTGGCAGTTACCTCGTAGCCATGCGCGAACAAGCCTCAACAAGACAAGATGTCCCCGTGGCGCTCGCGTTGCCGGAGAGGGGCGAGCGGATCTTCGGACGCGGCCTGAGACTGCTCTCCAAGCCATGGCGTCTGGCTCGAGAACACGACCTCAACCCGTGGGTGTTCATCGCCATGTCCGTTGTCGGATACAGCATCAACGCCCTCGTCTTCCTTCCGTGGTTTCGCACGGATGGATGGCAGCTCGCGTTCCTTGTCCTGCTCCGGGTCGTGGCGCTCGTCGTCCCGGCCTACATCTTCCTGAAGGGGAAAGGGATCGCGGCGGCGTTCAACCTCTCGATCGCCGGGATGTTCGTCCTGAACACGGCGTGGCACGTCTGCTACTACGTGTACCTCTAGGGAGGGCAGGGTGCGTCGGATCGAGTGGAGCGCGGAGACGCAGCTCCTGCATGACGGCCTCTCGGCCGACGGGGCGTTCCTCGTCGCGGTCGACGATTCCGGTCGTCCCAACCCCATGACCATCGGCTGGGCTCAGGTCGGGATCGTCTGGAGTCGACCGATCCTCACGGTCTACGTGCGAAAGAGCCGCTACACGCACCGTTGCCTCCACTCGGCGCGGGAGTTCACGGTCAGCGTGCCGCGGCCCGGCGATCACAGCGCGGCCCTGGCCCTTTGCGGATCGAAATCGGGGCGTGACGTGGACAAGATGAAGGCGGCGGCGCTGATCGCTCTCCCGGGTCTCACCGTCGAGACGCCGCGGGTCGATGGGTGCGTTCTCTACTACGAGTGCCGGATCGTCGGACGCACGCAACAGGAGCTTTCCGACCTCGCGGCGAGCGACATCGTCGAGCGGTACTACCCGAAGGGCGACCCGCACCTCGCGGTGTTCGGTGAGATCCTGTCTGCGTACGTCGCGGACGGAGCGTAGCGCCCTCGCTCGGCTGCGGCCGGTCCCCTTTCTAGTCCGCCTGCGGCGTGCGGATCCTTCCCTCGATCTCGGGCGCCACGGGCGACTTCGCTTCGAGGTACTCGGCCAGGGCATCCGCCAGGAGCCATCCCGTGTCGTAGCGGTCGACGCCCGCCGCGAACGCCGCGTACCCGTCGCCACCGTCTGCGAGGTAGGTGTTCGTGGCCACCCGGTAGGTCTTCCCCGGCGTGATGGCTTGGTAGCTTCGCGTCGCGTCGTCCCAGACGTCCACAGAGGTGACGCGGGCACCCGCCGCTGCGGCCGGGTCGAACGCGAAGCGGAGCCCCGCGACGTGGGGGAATCGCCCTGCGCCTTCTTCGACTTGACTTACCCCATTCTCGAGCGCCTCGCGCAGCCCCGCCCCCGTCACGGACAGGACGCTGATCTCGTTCCCAAACGGAAGAACCTGCAGGACCTGGCCCATCGTGATGTCTCCGGCCGGAACCGACGCGCGGACCCCGCCGCCGTTCTGGAGGGCCACCTGGGCGCCGAGCGCGGAGGTTTTCCACAGCATTGCGTCACAGATCATGTTCCCAAGGTTCGTCTCGCGGCTTCGAACCGCGGTGCGCTCCCCGTCGAGGGCGACGTCTGTCGTTCCCAGGGTCGTCTCCATGAGTACGGCGATGTCGTCTGCATACGCGGCGAGCACGGCCGCGACCTCCGCATCCGCGGGGACCGACTCGTCGACCGGAATCGCCAGGCCCTTCGCTTCGCGAACGACCCCGCGCGCGTCGAATCGAACATCGATGCGACCGAGGACGCGCCCCCACTCCCACGCGGTGACCACGACCACCGGCTCTCCCGTGGAGGAGTCGACGATCGTCGGATAGGGCCCGGCTGCGTCCTCGGTCTCGCCGAGCAGCGTGTGGCTGTGGCCGCCAACGATCACGTCGATCCCCGGCACGGCCTTCGCGAGCTCGAGGTCGCGCTCGTATCCGAGGTGGGTCAAGGCGATGATCTTGTTGATCCCCTGCCGCTCGATGTGGCCGACGATTGCGGCGGCGCTCCGCACGGCGGGGGAGAAGGTGACGTTCGGACCGGGGCTTGACGCTGTGGATGTGGTCTCCGTCGTCAGCCCGAAGACGGCGATCGTCTCTCCGTCGACCAGGAACACGTCGAACGGAGGGAGCTTCCCTGCGAGCGCGGGCTCGTCGAGGGCCTCGATGTTGGCCGAGAAGACGGGGAACTCCGCCAGGGCAAGAAACCGGGCCAGCTCCTCCGGTCCCGAATCGAACTCGTGGTTCCCGACGGCCATGCCGTCGTATCCGACGGCGTTCATCACCTTGGCTACGGCTTCTGCGCCCCCGACGTTGAAGTAGAGGGAGCCTTGGAATTGGTCGCCGGCGTCGAGGAGCACCACATGCTTCGTCTCACGGCGCACCTCCTTGACAAGGGTCGCGATGCGGGCGACGCCCCCCGTCTCGTCCGCGCCCCCCGAGGAGACAGCGTCGTAGTGCGCGTGGAGATCGTTCGTGTGCAGGATCGTCAGCTCGAGCGGCTCCTCTCTCGATGCTCCCCACGGCAGGCCCACCCCAAGGCAGAGCAGGATGGTGAGCCCGACAAGGATCAGCTTCCAGTTCATGGCGTCCCCTTTCCCGCACGTGCGGTCGGCGCCAATCTTGGAGCCTCGCGCGCGGCGGTTCAAACCGACGCGTCGCCTTTGCGGTCCCGTGGCCGGAGCTAGCGCGCGACCTGGCCGAAGTACGCAGGAAATTGATTGTTTGGCCTGGCTCCGGGGTGATGTGGCCTTCACAAGACGATCGTCTTGGCGGCGGCTCCTGCTGTGCCGGCAGTTCTGGACGGATCGCGGGGCCGGTCCGTCGGAGGACGGGCACAAGGAGCGGCGCCTTGGGGCGCCTCTCCGCCTATTCGGGCTTGTGCAGGGTCTGTCGGATGCCGTCCAACGTTGCTCGGTGCTTGCTCCCCGGCTTGGCGAAGACCTCGATCCTCGGGCAGGGGAAGTCCTCGCAGTGGGCGCAGTTCTCCACCAGGTTCTCGACGCCGCAGGCCCTGATGGCGCACTGGCTGCAGTAGCCGATCTGTCGTCCCGTCGAGGCCAGGCAGCCGTCGCACATCGAATCGTCCGCTGTCATGGGGACGCCGAACTCCTGGGACGCTCGCTTCGCCATCTGTTCCAGCGCATCGCGATCTCCCGCCTGCGTGGCGATGAACGCATCGCACTCCGTACAGACGATCCCGCAGTACGCCACCATTCGCTCCTCCATGCGTCCTCCTCACCGTCTCCGGATTCCTGGGGCCTCACGACGGGGGGACCTCCACAGCCCGTCTTGGTAGCCGCTCGGCGGTGCGAAGTCAAACCGCCCAGCGTGGCTTCGGCGGGGACGAGCGACGGGCCGGCGTCCCAGGCCAGGGAGTCGCGGGGGGAAGTCCTGCGCCAAGGCAAGGGCGGTCTAGCGGATCCAGGCCAGCCGTTGGGCCTTCAGCCGGAGCGCGATCGAGCCCAGTCTGGCGTCGTCGGTCGTCATCAGCTCGGCGAAGACGAGCACGGGGTGGGCGATCTGGACCCCGAGGCCGGTCGACGGGCGTCCGAGGTCGCCGGCGAAGGCCTCGCAGAGAAGGACGCTTCCCTCCTGGGGGGACGGCGCCAGCTGAAAGGCGCGCTGCACGCGACCGCGTTCCTCCTCCGGAACGTAGAGACGCAGCGACCCCGCGCGGAGGTGGCCGACGAGCAGCTCGGCCGCGTACTCCCCACCGACGACGATGTGTTGGAGATCCATCTCGTCTCTCGCGGCGTTAAGCATGGCGGCGAACCCGCCGCGGATGGTCGGCCGATACTGCCCAAGGACGATCCGCGGCTCCAATTTCGCGGCAAAGGCTGACAGCCACATCTCGAGGAGCCGAGCCCCCTCGACGACTTCGTACGTGCCCCGCCCCGAGCGCTTGAGCGAGCCGTCCTTCACCCACGCCGAGACGAGCTTCGAAATCAGCCCGAGAGACACCCCCGTGGACTCCTCGATATCGCGGTATGCGGCCTCGACGAGCGGACCGCAGGCCAGGAGTTCATAAAGGACCTTCGCCCCTTGCTCCGTCATCCAGTGCGCGGCGCTCGGCTTGGAGCGGGACGGCCTTCGCCCGACGACGTAGACGAGGAGGCTTCGCGGAACTTCGACGTACGCGTTTCCTGCTGCATCGACGAACCAGATCCCGCGGCGGCGCAGCTTCTGGGCGAGCGATTCCGAGACGTGGGACGCGGCAATGAGGACCGCCGTGCACCCGGTCTGCTCCCTCCACCAGCTTGTCTGGGCCTCGATGGACGGAAGGAGGGCGGGGCGGAGGGACGCCTTGATGCCGACGCATACGTCAATGGGCGCTTCGTCAGCCGGTGTCAGGCGATAGATGGCATCCGGGCCTTCCGCCTCCTCGCGTCGCTTGAGCTTGGCGAAGGAAGCCTGGCGACCGAGGTGAGAGCGAAGCCTCACCATGCACTCGTTCAGAAGGGCGTCGTGCTGACTAATGTTCACCATGCTCGTCCGTTCACGTCACGTGAACATACTCTATCCGTGAACAAACGCGTTGTCAATCCCGACAGGAAGAACGACGGGATGCCTGCGGGCATCTTCGCCAAGTGGCCGGATCGGTCGAGATGCGCCCCTCACAGACCGTGAGAGCAGTCTGCTCTCGCCCCACGGAGGACCTCGCAATGACTTCGACTAGCGCGGCGAGCAGCGGGCGCGAAGGGCGAGTGCCGTCCCGGCCAACTCACCGGCAGGGATCGTTCCGATCCCGTTGACATCGAGAGAGGCGGCTCCCTGTCGGAGGATCCCGTGAAGCACAAGCCGCACGTACTGCCTTTCGAGCACGACGGCGCCCTGCGTCCGGAGCTCAGGAACGAGAAGGTGCACGTAGAGGAGGAACTCGCCGGTCGCGAGATGAATCCCGCCGTGCGCCCATCTCACGTCCGCTTCGGACACCATCATGTCGTCGAGCAGCCGGCGTTCTGTGGCGCCGTCGCCATCGAGGTCGAGAAACAACGGGAACCCCGAGATCGTGGCTTCAAGCTTTGCGAGGAGCAGCCGCGCGTAGCTCGGATAGAGGTCCTCGCCGACCGCGAAGCATAGCGATCCCCGGAATCCCGTGCTTGTGAACGCGCCGCCCGGATACGCCACCTGGAGAAAGCCAAGCTCGCATGAGAGGGCGATCACCTCGTGCGTCTCGGACTCGGCCCCCACCGCACAGCAGAGCGTCGCGAAGAGAACGAGGAGAAGGAAGACGGCCAATCCTCTTGAGTTCATCGGACTCACCTCCTGCACAAGCCACCGTATCCCCAAGGAGACGGCGCGGGCAAGAGGGAGGCGAGCGACGCGTTCAGCACCCCGACTCGAGTACGCTGCTTCAAGAAGCCTCGTCCTTGACAAGCTCTAGTGTCGTAGTATACTAATACACTATGACGATCGATCGCGCATGGCCGGTCAACATGGATGCGGGACCCATCTTCGTTCAAATCGCGAACCATGTACGGCAGATGCTTGCGCGCGGGGAGATCGTTCCGGGGGACAAGCTCCCCAGCGCCCGTGACCTTGCGGCGGGGCTCGGCGTGAACCCGAATACCGTGGCGCACGCGTTCGCGGAACTGGAAAGGACGGGTGTGATCGAAACGAAACGAGGATTGGGGACATACGTTCGCGACGGCGCTCCTGTGGCGGCCATGCGTCGCGACATGCTGCGCGCGGCGGCGACGGCGTTCGCTGCCGAGGCGGCAGCGCTGGGAGTCTCGGCCCCCGAGGCTCTCGGCGCTTTGAAGGAGGCACTGAATGCTGGCTAGTCTCAACCGCGCCACCAAACGGTACGGTCGGACGGAGGGCGTCCGCGACCTCACGGTGGGCTTTCCTCCTGGGGAGGTGGTCGGCATACTCGGCCTGAACGGCTCGGGCAAGTCGACGCTGCTGAAGCTCCTCGCCGGGCTCCTCTTTCCAACCTCGGGAGAAGTGGAAGTCCTCGGGGGGACAGCTCGCGGGCAGCGCGCGCGTGTCGTGTATCTCGGCGAAACCGATGCCCTGTGGAGCTGGATGACTCCCGACGACGCGGCGACCTTCATGCGGGGGCTCTACGATGACTTCGATCCTTCGCGCTACCGGGATCTCCTCGCGAGTCTCGCTGTTCCCCGGCGGCGAACGAAGGCCATGTCGAAGGGCGAACGCGGGCGGCTACGCCTCGCGATGGCCCTTGCCCGCAGCGCGAAGCTCTACCTCCTCGACGAGCCGCTTGGTGGGATCGATCTCTTGTCGCGGGAGAAGATTCTTCAGTCGATCGTTCGCGAGTGGCACACAGACGAGACGATTCTGCTCTCGACGCACGAGGTCGCCGAGGCCGAGGGGTTGTTCGAGAGGGTCCTCTACCTGCGTGAAGGACGGATCGCCCTCGATGCAACGGCCGAAGTCCTGCGGGAACGCGGGAGAAGCGTAGTGCAAACCTACCGGGAGGTGCTCGGATGAAGGGGTTTAGGACGCTTCTCTGGCTGGAGTTCCGGCGCAACGGCGTCTGGGCTGGCGCTCTCATTGGCTCGCTTGCGTTCTGGGCGTGGGGACTCTTCCAGGTGCGCTTCGTCGAGGTGGCCGAGCAGCTAGAGGTTCGCGCCACTCTGCTGGTGGTCGCATCGGCGATCGGCGCGGTGGTGCTCGCCTTGATGATCGGACGCATTCGGTCGGAGACGCGGGGCGGCCAGTATCAGGTGCTGCTCCTGACACCGCCGTCCGGCTACGTGCACATCGCTGCTCGCTACGCGTTCGCCCTTGCTACGGCCGTTGTCTACTACGTTGCCATCGCAGGACTGGCCTGGTGGATCATCGCGATGTCGCGGATCCCGCTCGACGCGGGGAGCATCGCGCAGTTGACACTCGCCGTGCCGTTCTACGGCCTCGGAATCAGCGTTATGCCACTCCTCGCGTGGACGCTTCTCCTGATGGTCTTCATCGCCGCCTATCGGGTGTCGGGGCCCGGGTGGATTCCGGGGACGGTGATGGTCATTGGTACGCCGTTCGCGTTGCGCTGGCTGATTGACGGAATTGTACGGATCTCGTACCACCTTCCTGGCTGGCACCTGTTCGGCGGTCTGGAGAGTGCGATCCGCCAAGCGGCGCCATCTCAATCTGAGGGGGAGTTCGATGCGGTCGCGGTGCTGCCGCAAGAGCCCTTGTGGATCATGCTTGCCGTGACGATCGTTCTTCTGGCGATCGCCGGCCGGATCTGGCAGGAGGTGGAAGGATGAGCGAGGCGTTTCCGATTGTTCTGCGCATCCTGGTCGCAGCTCTGGTCGGGTTCTGGGCTTATCGCCTCTGGACGGGGACGAGAAGCTGGACAACCCGCCTTGTGGGAGCGTTCTTCTCCGCGACGCTCCTGTGGCAAGTCGTAGCGGGTACGCTGTAGCGGTTTCCGCGTGGGCAGCGGGGGGACAAGTGGACGAGTCGTGGGGACTTCTGTGGACTCTCTGGGCTCTTCTCCTCGCCGGTGCGATCGCTGCGGTGTCGCTTGGCGCGGCGAAGCTGTGGGCCCGGCGTCGCGAACGGCGGACGAACTCGCTCATCACGCACGCGGTGATGGCGGTTCTCTCGGTGACCGCGATGGCTTGGCTTTGCCGAGGGCAGTTCGCGGAGTTCGGTTTCTCGGTCGGGACGTTTCGCTGGAGCTTCCTCATGATTCTGTGGGCTGTTCCGATGGCACTGCTTACGCTGCCGCAGGTCCTTGGACGACGATCCGAGCCTTCGGCTTCGCCGTTCCACTTCACCCCGACGGAAACCGTGGTCCGCGTCTGGCTTGTCGCCAGCGTCGCGGAGGAGATCCTCACGCGGGGACTGATCCAAAGTTCGCTTGTCGCCCTATCCGACGTCGGGTTATCAGTTCGAGCGCATTTCGTCAGCCTGCCGGTGCTGATCGGCGCGGTCGCATTCTCCGCGATGCATCTCGTGCTGTTGAAGCGGATGGGGGCAAGGGTCGCTCCGGTCCTCGTCGTCACGTTCCTCCTTGGATGCATTGCGGGGGTCTACCGCGAGGCGGCGGGGAGTCTGATCCCGGCCGTGGCGGTCCATGTGTTGTTCAACGTCGGGGGGACGATTCCAGTCTGGGTTGCCCAGGCCGTGAGGGCCCGACGCGCGTCTGGAATGCCGGGGGGAAGGGAGGAAGGATGATGGCCTGGAGGCCGCTCAGGAAGGTTGGGGTGATGGTCGTCGCGGCGTTTGTGCTCGCGGGGTCGACGGGGTGCGAATTCGAGGACGTCTTTGGGCCGCGCGTCGAGAGCTCGCTCGTCCGAACGGCGTCGTTTGTCGCCGCCGGCGGACTCATGATCGATGCGGAGACCGCCAACGGGGCGGTCCAACTCCGCGGCGTCGAGGGGCAAGAGGACGTTCAGGTCCGAATGACGCTCCGATCCCGCGGAAAGACGCTCGAGGAAGCGAACGCTCGCCTTGAGAGGATCGTCGTCCACGTGGAGCAGGACGGAGGCCGCGTGGCTCTCCGCTATGCGGCGAACGAGCAAGACTCACACGTCCGCCGCCACAGCGGTGTCGAGTTCGACGTGACCTTGCCCGGGACCGCCGATGTGCACGTGGTGACTTCGAACGGTGCGGTCCGCGTCGAGCGAGTCCGTGGGGATCTCGATCTCACGACCTCCAACGGGAAGGTCGTGGTCGAGGGTTTTGCCGGCGACGTGGGCGCACGCACGTCGAACGGGGCGATCGCGGTCGACGGGGGAGAGGGCGCGCTGCGGCTCGAGACGTCAAACGGGCGAATCGAGATCAGTAATGTCGAGGCGATCGTCGATGCCGAGACCTCGAACGGGGCGATCGTTTTCTCGGGCCGACTCCTCGACGGGGCACACCGCCTCTCGTCCAGCAACGGCCGAATCAGCGTCCGCGTCCCGGAAACCGCGTCCATTCGGTTCGTCGCCCGCACCAGCAACTCGACGATTTCTTCGAGCCTGCCGCTGGCTGGCGACGTCACCGGTCGGGCGTGGGACGCCGTCCTCAACGCGCCCGCAGCGGCGGCGCTCACGGTCGAGACGTCGAACGGATCGATCGATCTGGATGCCCTGTTGGAGGCGGTTCCCCTCCCGCAGAGCTGATTCCCGCGTAGGGAAGCCGAATGCACGCAGGGGAGTTATCTCTATTACCGACGGCGGCAGACGTCGGAGGCACAATGGGAGGCTGGTACGCCTCTACATCTTTTCTGGTGCGGCTGCGGGGTTCCGGACCGCGGCCGCTTTCTCTTCGGACGGTCGGCGGGAGCCGATGCCGCAAGGAGGAGGGGCGTGACGCGGGAACAAGGGCCGCTTCCTGACGCACCGGGGCGACGGATCAACGTCGTCGGCACGTGCGGATCGGGGAAGACGACGGTCGCGAGGAGCCTCGCGACGCGCCTCTCTCTTCCGTATGTCGAGATCGACGCGCTCTTCTGGCGTCCCGGCTGGGAAGGGGCGGGCGACGCGGAGCTGCGTGCGGCGGTCGGCGACGCTGCGGCGGGCGAGGCGTGGGTCATCGACGGGAACTACAGCCGAGTCCGCGACCTCGTTTGGCCACGCGCCGACACCGTGATCTGGCTCGATTACTCCTTTCCTCGCGTCTTCTCGCAGCTTCTTCGTCGTACGCTCCGGCGCGCCATCCTCCGTGAAGCGTTGTGGCACGGAAACCGCGAGAGCCTCCGCACGTCGTTCCTGTCGCGGAAGTCGATCCTCGTATGGGCGATCAAGACACACCGGCGGCGCAGGACCCAGTACCAAACCCTGCTCGTCGACCCACGGAATCGGCACCTGAGGGTCATCCGGCTTCGCTCGCCCCGCGAGGCGGAGAGATGGCTCCAGGGAGTCGGTGGCGGCTGACGCCCTACGATAACGGGCCGAATGCCGGGCACGTAGGGTCTTACCTCTCCGGTGGCCCAGCGACTTCGAGATCGCCCCATTGACTCACGCGCCCCTTTCCCGTTAGGTTGTTGCAGCAAGGAGGTGTAGGAGAATGAAGAGGAGTTTCCTCGTTGTGGGTCTCCTGGCGGCCCTCGCCGGAGCATGGGCGGTCTCGGCTGTCGGTGCGTCGTTCACCGTGGCGTCCGACACGACGTGGCCGCCGTTTGAGTGGGCGGGAGCCGACGGGCAGCTTTACGGGTTCGACCTCGACATCATGCGCCTGATCGGGGTTCTCGAGGGGTACAGCGTCGACATCGTCAGCTACAGCTGGGACATCATCTTCGACGACGTCGGCATCGGCCGGGTCGACATCGGCGCTTCCGGCGCCACGATCACCAGCGAGCGCGAGCAAAAGGTGGACTTCTCCGCTCCGTACTGGACGTCGAACCAGGCCGTGATGGTCAAGGCGGACTCCGGGCTCAACATCGCGACCGCGCTCCGTGACGGGATGAAGATTGGAGCCCAGGTGGGAACTACTGGCGCCTTGTGGGTTCAGGAGCAGCTCATTGACAAGGGGATCAAGGTCGAACTGAAGGAGTACCCGCTCTACCCGCTCGCGGTCCTCGACCTTCTGAACGGCAACGTCGACGCCGTGGTGCAGGATGAGCCTGCGTCGCGCGCGAGCGTGGCCGCCGACGCTCGGCTGGCCATCACGGGCGTCATCGAGACGGGCGAGCAGTTCGGATTCTTCGTCGCCAACGGCGACCCGAAGGGGATCTTGCCCAAGATCAACGATGGGCTGCAGAAGCTGAAGGCGTCGACCGCCTGGGACGACTTGATCGCAGCCTACATGGGAACGGATGTCGCCAAAGTCGAGGTGGCGTGGAAGGCCGCGTCGAGCTTCCTTGCCGCGAACGACGCGGTGGGTTTTGCCAAGGCCTTGGCCGCGGGGGTGGCGGCTCCCTAGTCTGTATCGACGTTCTGCTGATGTGGGGAGGACGCGGGGCGACCGCCTCGCGTTCTTCTCACGCCACGGGGGTCGTCCGATCGAGAAAGGGGCGGCATGAGCGGAGCGCAGTTGCTTTGGCAAAGCGTGGGCCCGTTCTTCACGCGCGCGCTTCCCGTGACGGTTGAGATCATCCTTCTTCTGCTGCTCCTGGGCCTCGCGCTCGGGACGGTTCTTGCGTTTGTCCAGGTCTACGGCCGCCGCCCGTTCCGGTACCTGTGTGTGGTCTACGAGCAGATCTTCCGCGGGATCCCTCCTCTGGTGACGATTCTGATCTTGTGGAACGGGCTCTCGCAGTCCCTCCACATCTACTTGCCCGGGATCGTCGCTGCCGCCCTCGCCCTCGGGCTGCGATCCGCCGCGTACCAGTCGCAGATCTTCCGCGGCGCAATCCAGGCCGTCCCGCCCGGCCAGATGATGGCGGCGCGCGCTCTTGGGATGACGAAGATCCAAGCCATCCGCAGCGTGATCCTGCCCCAGGCGTTTCGCCTCGCGATCCCGCCGTGGGCGAACGAGTACTCGGGGGTCGTCAAGGACACGGCGTTCGCCTGCGTCATCGGTGGCTTGATCGAGCTCACACGTCAGTCCCAGACGGCCATGGCGCGCCTGTCCATGGCCAAGGACATCGGTTCGCGACTGGTGTTGCCCATCTTCCTAATCGTGGGTCTGTTCTACTTGGCGCTGACGTATGGCGGTAACGCGCTCTTGGCTCTCTTGGAGAGACGGCTCCGCCTTCCGGGATTCGAAATGAAAGGCAAGGTGGAACGCTGATGCCCACGGGCACGGACACGAGCCGGAGCGACGTCATCCTCCGCGTGGAGGATCTGCACAAGCGGTACGGGAAGGACGAGGTCCTGAAGGGCGTCTCGCTTGAGCTTCGCCGCGGTGAGACGAAGGTCGTCATCGGTCCATCCGGAACCGGGAAGAGCACGCTTCTTCGATGCATCAACCAGCTCTCCGTCCCGGACAAGGGGCGCGTGTGGCTCGAGGACGTCGAAATCACGCACTCCCGCACGAATATCAACCAAGCCAGGGCGCAGATCGGGTTCGTATTCCAGGACTTCAACCTCTTCGCGCATCTCACCGCGCTCGACAACGTGACTCTCGGGCTCGTGAAGGTCAAGAGGTTGTCGAGGAAGGATGCGGCCATCCGCGCCCGCGAGGAGCTGGCGCGAGTCGGCCTCGCGGAGAAAGCCGGTTCGTACCCGGCCGAGTTGTCCGGCGGCCAGAAGCAGCGTGTCTCCATTGCGCGCGCCCTGGCGATGGACCCCAAGCTGATCTTGTTCGACGAACCTACCTCGGCTCTCGATCCCGAGCTGATCGGGGAGGTGCTGGAGGTCATGATCAAACTTGCGCGGGGCGGCATGACGATGATCGTCGTGTCGCACGAGATGGGGTTTGCGCGGGCTGTGGCGGACCGGATCATCTTCATGGAGGGCGGCACCATCCTCGAGGAGGGAACGCCGACCGAGCTGTTCACTTGCCCGCGTTGCGAGCGTACGGGCCAGTTCCTGCGCAAGATCACCGAGCTCTACGGAGAGACGGACAGGCGATGACCTACTTCGAGTTCGTGGGGATGATCATGCCTCGTCTTCTGCGTGCGACGGTCGTCACGCTCGAGCTGACGGCCATCGGCGTGGCGTCGGGCTTCGCGCTTGGTCTTCTCCTCGCGCTCCTGCGCGTGTACACCCACCGCGTCGTGAGCGGCATCGCCAACGTCTACATCCAGTTCTTCCGGGCCACGCCGCTTGTCGTCCAAACGCTGATCATCTACTTCGGCCTTCCCCCGTACTTCCGAGCGGTGGGGCTCGAGCCGATGAGTCCCTTTGTCGCCGCCTGCGTCGCGCTCGGACTGAACAGCGCGGCGTACCAGGCCGAGTACCTGCGCGGGGCGATCCAGGCGATTCCGAGCGGGCAGATGCTCGCCGCGCGCTCGATGGGAATGACCAAGCCTCAGGCGGTTCGCTCTGTGATCTTGCCGCAGGCGTTGCGCATCGTCCTGCCCTCGTGGTCGAACGAACTCATCTACACGCTCCTCTACTCGTCGGTCGCCTACTTCGTGACGCTCGATGATCTGACGTTCGTCAGCATGAAGGTCGCCGCGAAGTACGGCAGGGCCTTCGACTCGTACTCGGCCGCTGCGGTCATCTACCTCGCGCTGGTCATCCTCCTGTCGAGAGCGCTCGCGTACGTCGAATCCCGACTCCGGATCCCGGGACTCGCCGTCGACGCCCGGGCGCGATAGCGGTCCGACGTGAGTCTTGTCGCCAGTGTCTGGTAGTTCCCACCATTGAGCGCCCCATCGGCAGGGCACGCTTGTCTCTGGCCGGCGTCGACCGTATCGTGGAGCCACGAAGTGGGTTGAGTCGAGGCCCGGGCTGACCCGTGGGGGAGAAGGGAACGGAAGGAGGACGAATGGCCGAGACGTTTGAAGCCGTCGAGAGAGACACGACGCCCGATGTCATCGACTGCGTGCTCCGACGTTTGGAGAAGGGCGACGTCCGGCACGTTGTGGTAGCCACGAGTTCGGGGGTCACCGGGTTCCGCTTTTCCGAGGCTCTCGCGGGAGAGAACGCCGAGCTTGTGTGCGTCAGCCACCACGCCGGTTTCCGCACCGCCGATCTGCTTGACCTCGAACCCGAGTACGCGTCGGAGCTTCGGGAGGCGAAGGTCCCCGTGCTGATCGCATCGCACGGCCTCTCCGGGATCGGCCGATCGATCTCGACGCGGTTCGGCGGAGCGACTCCGGTCGAGGTCATCGCTCACACCCTGCGGCTGTTCGGGCAGGGAATGAAGGTGTGCGTGGAGATCGCGGTGATGGCGGCGGATGCGGGGCTGATCCCTACCGATCGCGACGCCATCTGCGTCGGAGGTACGGGGCGCGGCGCTGACACGGCCGTCGTCCTCCGCCCGGCGCACATGAACACGTTCTTCGATCTGCGCGTGCGCGAGATCCTCTGCAAGCCCATCGCCTTCTAGGGCGGCGGGCGGAGGGCGGACTCGACGAGGCCCTGGAGGCGCGCGCCGTGGGTGCCCCACCAGTAGAGGCGGCGGCAATCGGGGCACTCGCGGTACTCGTTGAGCCACAGGGCCGTCCGCTGTGGGATGCGCTCGCGCACGGCGTCCTTCTCGGCTCTTCGAAGGAGCCCATTGCAGACGATGCAGCGCGTGAACGGCCTCGCGTGTGCCGCAAGACCGAACCGCCGAACCACCTCACGCGCTTGCGTCTCCGGGTCCGTGCTCCGGACCCAGTACCCGTGCGCAAGCTCCCCATGCTTCAGAACCTGACGATCCCGCGTGAGGACGATGCGACGTTCCTCGCGAGACACACGGACGATGTCCGTATCCGTGAGGTCGGCACAGTGCAGGGTGTCGAACCCGAGCAGGCGAAGGGTTCGCGCGAGTCGACGGAGGTGGACGTCGGCGACAAACGAGAGCCCGGGCGGCGGAACGTGGAGGTGGAGAGTGCGGCCGCTCTCTGAGGGCGCGTCGAGGGGACACACGCAGACCCGATCTCCGTCACGAAGTGGGTGATCGAACCGCGCTGACTTCCCATTCACGAAGACTGCATCCACCTCGACGTGGGGCACGCCGAGCGCCTCGATCGCGTCCTTGACGGAGGGCGTTCCGCGGAAGGCGTACGGGATCGGACGACCCCGCTCCTCGGGCGATAGGAAGTCGGACAGGGACCCCCGGAACAGGAACGAGGCTCCGAACGGCTCGGGCCATCGGTTGGCGTGCATGGATCGAGGCTACTGCGCTTGGCGTCGGTCGGTCCAGCGGCTTCGGGGGGCGACGATTCGCGACGTGAGCGAGGAGGGTTGCCTCTCCTGGAGTGCCCTCCGCGACGCCTGCTACGGCAACCACGCCAAGCCGGCGCTCGATGTCACGCCAGTGCGGCCGGTCCGGGCGAAGCACTCCCGGAGGTCGATGTGTGTGAATAGGCGCTGGGCAACGGCCATCAACGCCCGCACGCGCCGCGGAGCGCCGGGAGGGAATCCTTCGTGCCGCGCCAAGAGGACGGTGCGCGCTCCGCCACGCGGCCCTCCCGCCCTACGGAGGGCATTCGCCGCAGATCGACCGGAACAAGCTCGTGCTGAGGTACCGATCCCCGCGGTCCGGGAGCAGCACGACGATTGTGCCGGAATGCATCCCGGCCGCGGCCTTGAGCGCTCCCACGACGGCGGCTCCGCTCGACATCCCTACGAACAGCCCCTCAACCGTTGCGAGCCTGCGGGTCATCTGGAATGACTCCTCATCTCCGACCGACAGCTTGGCGTCGAGGCGGTCTGCGTCGTAGATGGCGGGGACGATCGACTCCTCGAGGTTCTTCAACCCCTGGATCGTGTGCCCGCGAACCGGCTCGATGCCTACGACAGCCGCATCCGGCTTCCTCTCCTTGAGGAACATCGAGATTCCCATGAGCGTCCCGGCCGTTCCGATTCCGGCGACGAACGCGTCGATCTCGCCCTCGGTTTGGCTCAGGATCTCCGGACCGGTGGACTCGTAGTGGGCTCGTGCGTTGTAGGGGTTTTCGAACTGGTTCGGCATGTAGTAGCGCTCGGGATCCTTCCGTGCGAGGTGGAGGGCTGCACGGATCGCGCCGTCCGTCTTCTCCTTCGATGGCGTGAGCACGAGCTCGGCGCCGTACGCCTCGAGGATGTGGCGCCGCTCGGGGCTTACGCACTCCGGCATGCAGAGCCGAACCTTGTACCCCTTGGCGGCGCCGATCATCGCAAGGGCGATCCCCGTGTTTCCCGAGGTCGGCTCGAGGATCGTCCGGCCGGGGGAGAGCTCGCCGGTACGCTCCGCGTGCTCGATCATCCGCTTCGCCGGCCGGTCTTTGACGGATCCGCCCGGGTTGCACCCCTCGAGCTTCCCCAAGAGGCGAACCCTCGAGCCGCGCGGCGTGATCTTCGACAGCTCCACCAACGGCGTGTTTCCAATGAACTCGAGGACGGTCAAGGTCTTCTTGCTCTCCCTTTCGCTCTTGCTCGGCGAGCGACTCGCGGCGGCACGATCGTCCATTCTACCGCAACGGCCCGTCGGTCAGACGAGCGCAAGGATCTCGGGGAAGGAGCGCAGGATGAGGTCCGCGCCATCCAACTCGCCCGCCTGGGCGTATCCGTACGCGGCTCCGACGACCGTGCACTGGTTCGCGCGCCCTGCCTCGACGTCGTGGTAGCGGTCCCCGACGACAAAGGTCCGACAGCACGGGTAGCGGGTTCGCAGCTCGGCAATGCGCTGTGCCTTCGTCGACGGCGGTCCATCCACCGTCAAGAGGTGGCGGAACAAGTCGAGGACTCCGAACTTGGCGAGGATGGTCTCGGCGTACCGTCGGTCTCCGTTGGTGCACAACGCGAGGACGTGTCCACGCTCCGCAAGGGCCCGCAGCGTCTCCGCGACCCCGTGGTAGAGCCTGCCGCGCTCGCGGATCGAGGCGAGCTCGAGTTCCGAGATGCGCGTCGCGAGTCCGACCGGGTCAGCGGCGAACCCTTGCGGCGCGAGCCACTCCAGGAGAGCCGCGAACGTCTCGCCGACCCTGGCGAGGATCGCGGCATCTCCCGGGTACGGGACCCCGGACTCCTCGTACACGCGGCGCATCGTCGGAACAAAGGAGGAGTCGGTCCGGTACAGGGTCCCGTCGAGATCGAAGACAAGAAGGGTGTGGCAGCATTGCGCATCGGACATGGCGCGGGAACGATACGTCGGCGATGAGAGTTGCTCAACGCGGCCCGGCAGCGCCGCGGAAGCCTCGTCTCAGGGCGCGGGAGGCGGCAGAGCCAAGTGAAGGGGCGCTCGTCGTGGGTCAAGCGGTTCGTGAGGTGGGAGGAGGGCTACCGGACGGGGTTGCGGAGCGTGCCGATGCCGTCGATGACGACCTCGACGACGTCGCCCGAATGGAGCGGTCCGACGCCCTCCGGCGTCCCGGTGGCAATGACGTCGCCCGGCTCGAGGGTCATGACGCCGCTGATCGTCTCGATCAGCGCGGAGATCGGAAAGATGAACGCGCTCGTCCAGCCGTCCTGGCGGACCTGCCCGTTGAGGTGCAGCTGGACGTGGAACGGCTCTTTGACCTCGTCCGGCGTCACGATCGCAGGCCCGAGCGGTGCCGACGTGTCGAACCCCTTCGCCCGAACCCAGTTCTTCTCCCACTTCTGGGCCGTTCGGTCCGACACGTCGTTCAGGCACGTGTAGCCAAGGATCACGCTCGCGGCGTCGCGGGCGGGAACGTTGCGGCAGCGCGTGCCGATGACGATGGCCAACTCGGCCTCATAGTGCACCTCAGGACCCGCAGGGAGGACGATCGTTTCCTCGGGCCCGATCACCGCGGACGGCGGCTTGAAGAAGAGGAGCGGCTGTTCCGGCACCTCGTTGCCGAGCTCGCGGGCGTGGGCGGCGTAGTTGCGGCCGACGCAGATAAGCTTCGTTGGACAACACGGGGCGAGAAGAGTGACGTCGCGGAGGGGATGCGCACGCCCGTCGGCGATGACCTGCTGATCGTCAAGGGCTCCCGCCAGCACGCGGCCGGTGGATCGACTTCGGAATCGGACGAGTCTCATGGATCTCCTCCGCCGGACACCGTATCCCGAGGGACCCGCGGCGTCAATTCCCCTGCGAGTCTGCCTTGACGCCCTGTGGCGGCGCGGGTACGCTCGCGCCATCATGCGCAGGGCCTTCTGGACAGTCCTTCCCATCCTGCTCGTCGCTCTTGATCGATGCACGAAGCTGTGGGCCGCGAACACGCTCTCCCTGGGGGTGCCCCTGCCGCTCCTCGGGAACGTGATCCGGCTTGCCCGCGTCCACAACACGGGAGGGGCTTTCGGCATCTTCCCAAGCAACCGCGACGTCTTCCTGGCGGTCTCCGCAGTGGTCGCCGTCGTCCTCATCGTGGTCCTCATCCGAGTCCGGCATCTCCGCCCGTTCCTCCGCCTCGGGCTGACCCTCGTCCTGGCGGGAGCCGCCGGAAACCTGATCGACCGAGCCACGTTCGGGTACGTGCTCGACTTCTTCGAGGTTCGGGGCTTCGCGGTGTTCAACGTCGCCGACTCGTGCATCTCCGTCGGCGCCGCCGTGCTCGTCGTGTATGCTCTGTGGGGGGGTGGACGGCATCGACCTTGCGGGCAAGCTGATCGTCTTTGAGGGCCTCGACTTCACGGGCAAGACGACGCAGGCTCGCTTGCTGGCGCGTCGGCTCGAGGAAGCCGGATGCCGGGTGGTGCTCACGGGAGAGCCGGGAGGAACCGCGGTGGGAAACGCAGTGCGCGAGATCCTCCTGTCGCGCCGCAACTCGGGGACGCTCGACAGCTTCGCGGAGCTGCTACTCTTCCTGACGAGCCGAGCGCAGCACGCGCGCGAAGTCGTCCTGCCGGCGCTCGAGCTGGGGAAGACGGTCATCTCAAGCCGCTACCGTCTATCGAGCCTTGCCTACCAGGGGTACGGGCGCGGGATCGACCTCGACCTGATCGAGCGCCTGAACGCGGAAGCTACGCGCGGGCGGCAGGCGGACATCACGATCCTCATCGACGTGCCGGTCGACGTGGCGCTGGCGCGCAAGCGGAGCGAGCGCGATCGGATCGAGGCCGAGGCAGAGGAGTTCTACCGCCGTGTGCGCCAGGGGTTCCTCGAGCTGACGGCGGACGATCCCCGAGTGCACCGCATTGACGGGACGGGGGACGTGACCGCGACGGCGGCCGCTGTCGCCCGCTGCCTCGGGTTCTAGCCTGAAGTTCCCGGCACTGAAACGATGATACGGCGAGATGGGGTGGTGGTTTGGTCGCTGTCTTCGGTGTCAGCGACCTGGGTACGACGGGATCGTCTCCAGTCGATCAAGGGCACGTCGTTGCTCGACATTGGCGATCGTCACCAGCAAGAACGTG
>Ga0172365_10000646_pt1 | contig 24036 bp, 8 predicted proteins | sample LakKivSesite48cm_FD_114535 | JGI IMG/M metagenome (GOLD analysis project Ga0172365, IMG submission 114535) | Sediment microbial communities from Lake Kivu, Rwanda - Sediment site 48cm | ecosystem: Environmental > Aquatic > Freshwater > Lake > Sediment | place: Rwanda: Western Province, Lake Kivu... | reverse complement strand
TGTCCGGGCTGGTTCGTGATCCGCACCCATTTTGTGACGGCAGTGAAGGCGGGGTTGAACTGGCCGAGGTAGATGTCGGCATCTTTCCCGCCAATCGGCGAGTTGGCGGTGAGGAAGCGGACATCGTTGGTCCAGCGCGGTATCCAGGAGTCGGCCGGCAAGCCTCCCTTGAATCTGATCGCACGGCGGTTGGCGCCGTCCTTGTCGTAGAGGATCACGCCGTCGTGGCCCGCCTCTTCGCCCATGTGGAAGAAGCGGTAGCTGTTATCCGGTGCAATGCAGCCGTTGCAGCCCGTTCCGTATCGCTTCCACGAGACGTTGGGGAGGATCGCCACGCCGGCGGCGGGCCAGGGGAATTCGCTGCCCGCGCGTGTGCCGTCGGCCGATAGCGTCAGCGTGTGGGCGGCCTGCTCCTTGCTCCAGACCACCTCGCGCACCGACGGATTATCGATCCTGCAGCGGGCGAGCTGCCCCGACGAGTATCCCTGCTCCGTGAAATATACCCACTGCGTCCGCTCTTTCCGATCGATCCACGTGCAGAGCACGTAGCCTTTTGTCAGTTCCATCTTGTCGGAGCCGTCCCAGTTGACCACGTAGAGCGTGTTGGTCGTGGTGTCGGTGAAGAGCACACGCTGGCCGTCGGGCGTGATGCAGGGGTTTGCATAGCTGGCAGGGCCGGGCAGGATCACGCGTGCTCTGCCCTCGGCGGTGTCGAAGCCCTTCAGCTCATAGTCGGGGCTGATGGCGTCCCAATTGTTGGCGGCGACGTCCTGGACGGCATGCATCCACACGATTCTGGTGCGAGAGCCGGTCAGCTTCAGCACTGCATCGGCAAGCGATTCTGCAACTGCCGGAGACCGCAGCAGTGCAAGGAGGATCAGCGCGGTCAGGAGCCTGGTCACAAAATGCCCATTTGCGTCACTGCTTCGCATACTGTAAGGTTCCGCGAAAGCCCGTCGCCATTCGATGCGTCGTCAAGTGGTTTCTTCCTCAAGCAGGTTCACCTCCTTGGCTTTTCCTTTCTTCACGAGCCTCCTGCAAGACCCCCGAAGTCAGGCGGAACGTCCGCCGGTGATAGCCTCGGAAGAGTTTCTTGAGGTTTCTTGATCATAACATGCTTGCTCAATCTCTCAAATACTTTATCCCCCCGCAAAAGATGTAATATCTTGTAATTGCAGTTGTTGACAACTGGTACTCTGCCAACACCATACCATCCCTTCTCTCCGGCCACCTGCACGCCGAAGATGTCTTCCGCGGATTCCACAGTCATACCGGTGGCGGAGAAGGAGACATCTCCCTCATCGTTGTTTCGCCAGGCCGCCGCGACCGTCTTGGAATCGCCGTTTCGTTGGTAAAGAACACAGCGAATCCGCCCGGGCACGACGTCTTGAACCCTGATTTCAGCCGCCGCCTTCATTCGTCCGAGGAGGTCTTTCACGCGTGTCATGGCCCACCAAGCAGGTTTGAGGCAGAACGAAGGCGTCCGTTCAGTGACAGGTGGAACTCGCACTCCACCAGCCCCAGCACGGTAAACGGGTGCGCACTTCCTGCGGAAAGGCGGCCTCGATCTTGCGCCGCACCGCCGCCTGCAGCTTCAGTGAAGACATCTCCGCCCCGCCCTCAACGAGCGACTTGTCGTTGAGCATGCCGTTGGACAAATGCCTGTCCCGCGCCCATCTGCTTCGGGTCGGGTGTGCTCTTCAAAGGCGGCTCGAAACAGAGCGTGATCGATGCCTTGCCGGTTCCGTCCCGCGAACACGTGAGGTTGGGCTGAAGCTGCTGCGGTGTGCCGGGAGCCGTGAGCATCAGCATCCGCAACTCGCCGGGCTGGACCGGCTGCCCTGCGGCGTGGGGCCAGTTGCTTCTCTCAGTACGTCTGCACTACTGAACAGTAAAGAAGACACTCGACAAATTGTAGCATGGGGTCTCACCAATGTCAAGTTCCGAGGAAGGGAATTCCTGCAACATTTTGCGACGACAACCTCGTGCCGGATGCGACCAAGGGCGATCCTCACGGCCAAAGCGGCCGCACAAGGGCACGATAATCCCCGAGACGATCTGGACCGTCCTGTCGCGGCTTGAGCTCATCACGGAGCTGATCCCGCTGGGGCTGATGCACGTGTCGGCGGAGTTGCCGCGGGAAGTGGAGGAGTTGGCCGGTGCCCGCTACAGCCACCTTCTATGCCAATATGATCAAGGCCGAACTCTACGCGACCATTCGTGCGCCGTAGCCCCGGCAGGCAGGCTTGGTCTCGATCTCAACGTGAGGGGAAAAAAGTGCGTGGTCGCCCGCGCCGTGGCTGGTTCTCCATGCCGGCCAGGCGTTCTCGAAAGAACCGCTTGCGCCCGGAGTCCGGGCCTGCTTCCCGGATGGCCTCCCGCTCCGGGCGTGATGGTCACCGGTGAAGCGTGGCGTTGCACCAGTTGGCCACATCCATCTTGTTGCCGTCCCCGCCATCAGTCACTATGAGGCGCAGGCGATTCACGTTGGAGACGTCAACATCGACTGTCAGGGCCTTGTCCAGACCGGACATCAGGCCCGATTTCCACAGTAGCTTCCCGTCGCCGTGAACTTCGAATACCACGGAGCCACGCCCTTCGGTGGCGGCGTCTATGCCGACCTCGGCCGTCAGGCGCCGCAACTGGCCGTTGAGGGGATACTCGATGAGGCAGGGCGCAAATGTGCCGATTCCGTTGGGGTATGCCTGCTTGCCGATTCGCAGTTCATGTCCGACAGCATTTCGAGCCACTCGCGGCCATGTGACGGGGGAGTCGGCATGGATCGGTCCGAGTGTGCTGAGGGGGAACTCGCCGCCGCGGTAGGCGCAAACTATCCAGCGGGCGGTGTTGGCGGCTTTGGGATAGCTGACCTTCACAACGGCGCGGTTCTTCCCGGCAAGCATGGGCGGTGCAATGGCAAAAACCGCTTCCCTCAGACCGCTGGAGAGATCCTTGTCAGTCCGGCGCAAATCCAGCGTGCCCGCCGGCTGCTCGTTTACGGAAACCGTGGCGAGCTGGCCGGCACCATGGATCGCGGGCGGTGCGCTCTGCCCTTCTTTGGCCACCTCACCGAGGTAGTAGAGCTTGCGCAGTATCAGGCCTGCCCCTTCAGGCACGTTCACTGTGAATTCTTCGCTGCCACCCTCCGTGAACTCCAGTCCCTCCCACACCTGCCGCTGGCCGTCGGTGGTCCGTCCGGCGAATGGTGCTTCGCGTGCGCCGCTTTGGGTGTAATTCCACGGACGGCCCGTCGAGCGCGTGAACGAAGCGAGCGCCTCCTGCGGCCAGGAGAGCGGCTGGCCGGCATCCCGCACATGCAAACGGGTCAAGGCAACCTCCGCCGGTTCATCCTTCGCGTTCAACACAAAGACAACTGGTACTTTGCCAACGCCATACCATCCCTTCTCTCCGGCCACCTGCACGCCAAAGATGTCTTCCGCGGATTCCACAGTCATACCGGTGGCGGAGAAGGAGACCTCTCCCTCATCGTTGTCTCGCCAAGCCGCCGCGACCGTCTTGGAATCGCCGTTTCGTTGGTAAAGAACACAGCGAGTCCGCCCGGGCACGACGTCTTGAACCCTGATTTCAGCCGCCGCCTTCATCCGTCCGAGGAGGTCTTTCACGCGTGTCATGGCCCACCAAGCAGGTTTGAGGCAGAACGAAGGCGTCCGTTCAGTGAGTGGGGGGATGGTCAGCACGTTCTTGTGGACCAAACCGAATCCGAGGCGGACCATGTCTTCGTTGTGCAGCGTCAGCGCCGGGTGCACGCCGATGCGATCAAGCAAGAGCAGCGCGCGGGCAAGGTAGGCGGCCTGATCGAAGGCTTCCAAGCCTTGGCCGGCTTTCTCCACGGCCCAGTCCATGTCGGTGAGAAGGATCGTCTTGGTTGTGTCCTTCCCGACGTTCAGGGCCGACTGCAGTTCCCCGACGTACTCCGCGAGTTGTCCGTCTTCGGGGGAGATGCGCCCCGCGTCTACACGGAGGTCGATACCCGTGAAGTGTTCCAGTGCGCCTTCCCGGATGAGATCATTCAGGTAGGGGAGCGCCGTCTCCCGGCTCAGGCCGCCGAGGATGAGAGGCGTTTGGGGGCAGTAGCGCCGGCGCCACTGATCGGCCATGGTGATCATCTGCGTGAAGCGCTTCGGGGGAACACCAAGGAACGATGTGCTGTCGGGGGTGTTCCAGAGAATCCAGCCGGCCACGTGGTTGCCCGCCATGCGCATCATCTCGTGGACGTAGTTGTCCCAATCGTCAAGCCGCTCAGGCGCGTGGAAGATATCCGTTGCGTGGCCTTCATCGCGGCCGCCGGGCCCGCGAGGGTTCCGGTCGGAGAGTTGCCCCTTGAGCATGTCTTCGTAGCCGAACGATGACGCCCAGTAGGTACTGTAGCCCAGAAGGGCATAAGGTGCATGCCCAAGCTTCTGCACCGATGTAACACACGCAAGCAGTGTCTCAGCCTGCAAGTTGCCGGGTTGGAACTCCGCCCAATCCCAGTCGTGGGCGATAAGGGCATATCGGTCCCCCAAGGGCGTCCGCAGTCTGCTGGTGTCGCACAGGGCTTCCTGCCATTGAGGCCCCAGGACGGACGGTGCATCGATTACGAGCAGATCCTGGACGATTGAGGCGACAGTGCGGTCACCCTCCTTGAGGCGAATCTGCAGCTCGTACGCACCCAGCGGCGAGCTCTTCGTGATCACAACAGTTGTGCGGGCGCTTGGCGCCACCTCGAGTGATGTTTCCGTCCCGGCGACACGCCGGCCGCGCCAGTCGTACAACCCGCCGGAGACAACTGCCTTCCGTGCGGTTGCTGCAGGCGTTGCGTCCCGGTTTGAAATGGTGACGCTCACCGTGGACCCGGGCAGGACGAGGTTAGATTGGCCCAGCGGGTCCAGTTCCATCGATAGCCGATCCGCGGGCTGGAGGTGTGTTCGGATACGGATGTCGTCCACATACAGCGTGCCTGCATCGGCAGCCGCATCGGGCGGCGTCATTGTGACAAGATGCAGTCCGAGTGGATAGCTGGGCACGAAAGGCAAGATAGGCCGCGATTCCTTCCAGCCCGACGGTATAGGCGGCAGTTGGAAAGTCAGCTCCCGCCAGCCCTTCCAGTCCACCTTGACGGCATTCTGCAGTGGGCCGGAGTCGGTTCTGGGCAAGAAGAGATCCCATTCGCAGTACCAAACGCCGCTCACCACGCCGAACTGGTCCCCGATGAGCGGGTAGAACAAAGCGCCTGATCCGTCGCCAAGTACCCAGAGCGATGCTGTTGTGGGGGCACCCGGCAAGGGCGGATCGACGGACACTGCGAGGGTCTTGCCTTTCTGCCATGGCAGGGCCAGCGAACGCTCACCTGAGTGCTTCTGCTGCGTAGTGGTCATCGCGGCGGGCCGCCCGGTTGGTGGCGGGTTGTCCACCCCGGCAACCTTGAGCCCCAGATAGCCTCTGGCGGCCTCAAAGTCGGCAAGGAGAACAACGCTGTCCGTTTTGGCAAGCACGATCTGGGCCTCGGCCGAAGCATCGCCCCGCGCATCGGACACGGCCACCTGCAGTCTCAAGGGTCCGAGTCGACCGGCTATCTTCGCGGCATGCTGGGCCAATTCGACGCGGAACGTGCGCAATTCCATCGGCTTGAGGTCGAAAGCCTGGCGCCCACTCACGATGACCTCTTCCTCACGATCGTAGAGCGTCCATGTTGCGTTGACGGTCCGCCCGCCGATGCGCCAGCCGTTCTGCACGCACACCCATGCGCTTCGGTCGGGTGCGTAAGCGTTGTTCGGGTCGTCGTAGCCCACTTGGGCGGAGAGGCTTTCGGCGCTGCTCTGCTGGGTGTGTATGAAGACCGGCCCTATACATGCTGTGCCCGCCGGATGGTCCTTGGATGGGGCGATGACAAATGCGGAGAGATCGAGCGGGAAGTCGATGGCGCCGGTGCCGCCACGTGGCGTGCGCGGGCCTACGCCGTCTCCCGGCAAGGGCACTTCCACGTACCGCCAGCCCTCGAAGTCGAGTGTGCAGAGCCGGCGGCCGCCGTAGGATCGGTTCCACGTGTAGAACGTGGAGCCGGCGGCCGCGAAATCAAGAATGACGGCCTGCACTTCGGCGCCGCCGCCGTCGCCGCGGATCCACACTCCCATCGCGTATGCATCGCCGGGCAGATAGCGATGCGTCCCGTTGTAGACCACCGCGGCGCCGGTATAGTCGATGCGCAGTGCATAGCGCCCGGGCGGCACTGTTTGGTTGGGGCCATTTGCCGGACCGATCTCTTCCCGGCCTATGCGCGCGGCGGTCTGCGTGCGGGCGTATGCGTGCTGTTCTTCCCCAAAAAGCTGTCCAGCAGCGAACGGCATGCCTGAGGTGAACCAGCGACCATATACGTCGCTGAAGTCGTCGAACAGAAGGTAACTGTTGCCCACTACGAGCATGAGGTCGAGAACCGAGGATAGTTGGGGAAGTTCGGCCGACGACAGTTCACCCTTCACGTGGAATGGCGGCAGGAACAGGTGCCAGTTCTCCGGCTCGAACTGAATCAGTTCCTCGTGGGGTTCGTTGGCGGGCGCTTTGACTTCGAACTCTCGTTGCGCCACGATGTTCTCGTTGTGGTCGGTCATCTCCACCCGTGCCTGCACCGAAACCGGGTCCGCGCCAAAATGCCGCACGTCAATTGCGAACGCAACGGACGGCGAGTAGGGCCGGACCCTGGGCCCGAATAGCTGCAGCGTTGCCGAGGAGGAGACACTGCCGCTGTCCGGGTATAGCCGGAGGTCGTCGAGGAGGACCTCGCCCTGCTGTACCGGGTCGGCTCCGGTGCGCTTCCGGACAATGATATCGGCAAGCCAGACTGATCGTCCGGGCGGAACACCCGCCACCTTGAAGCCGAATTCCTTCCATGTGTCGAAGTCGAGCGTGACGGCGGGCAGTGGAAGCTGCGCATGGCCGCGAAGGGAACGGCTGCCGTTGCCGTCGAAAACCACCTCAGCGTGGACGAGGCACAGGTGCAGCGTGTTGCCGGAGTTGTCTCCCTTTACCCAGAGCCGCAGATTTCCCTGGGCCGGGACCCGCTTTTCCTCTTGCGGAAGTGAGACGCGCACTGTGTCGCCCGCGCCGAACCGATAGCCCAAACGTGCGCACGCTATGCCCACGCGGGCACCGGTGCTTTGGACGGTGCACTCAATGTTGTCGCCTGGCGGAAGCGATGCCGTGAAGTTGTCGATCAGGTGGTAACTGGCCTGCTGGGCCAATGCGCTATGAGCGCACAGCAGGAGGCAGAGCGCACCTGATGCCGCAACTCGTCTGATCATCGCGTGTATTCCTTTCGCACAGGCTTGTGCAAGCGCCCCGCGGGTGCGGCACTACTGTTTCTGCTCTTTCGGGCTCCAAACCACGACTGAGGCACCTTGCCCGATGATAATGTGCTGCCAGTCGCCCCGCAGGCGGATGCCGTTTTCCACCACGCACAGAATCCTTCCATAGGGCACGGCTGACACGAGATTCCGGCCTCGGACGGGCGGGACGAACCGATCATCCGGGGTTCCGTCCTGCCGCTTGACGACAAAGAGCCCCTGTGTGCTCGGCACCACAACCTGTGTTTTCGTGGCGAAGGGCTGCCCCGTCACCCGCGGGGGTGTGTCGGCCTGTGCACGTGCAGCCTGGAGTATATCGCGTTTCCACCTGACGCCGCCGTCCATGCCGATCAGTGCGGCGGCCCCATTGTCTGCGGCAACAAAGACTCCTTCGGGCACGATTACGGGGCACATCGAGATGTGGTTGAGGCCGGGATCCTGCTCTATGCGTGCCTGCCAGGCCAAGCTGCCATTGGAGGCGTTGACGCAATGCAGCGCACCTTCTTCGTCCGCGATGTAGACGCGTCCCTGGTAGACGGCCGGAGACGACAGCGTGTACGGGGCGATGGGGGCTTTCCACGCCTCCGTCCCGCGCTCCTTGTCCACGGCGTACAGGTAGCCGTCCCACGACGCGAAATACGCTCGCTCTCCATCGATGGCAGGTGCGCTGCGGATACGTCCGCCTGTCGTAAACTCCCAGATGAGTATGCCCGAGTCGACGTCCGTTTTGTAGAGGCGGCCGTCATCGGAACCGAAATAGACCTCGTCCTTGTCGGGAGTCGGGGACGAGTAGACGCGGCCGCCCGTCTCGAACGCCCAGATGTGGGCGCCGTTGTCGGCGACAGCATGCATGCGGTAGTCGGCCGACCCCGCAATCAACCTGCCGGCGTAGCGAGCGGGCGTCGTAAGAGGGGTGACGGTGCCCACCCTCCATGCGGTGCTGAACTCCTCCCCCTTCTTGCGCGCCTCCTGCTGCTTCAGCCTGAGCTCTTCCTCCTTCTCCTTTGTTATGGACACCGCTTGGAAGGCGCCTAAAGCGTCCGCGAAGGTCAACTGTGCATCAACGACGGTGGCTCCGGCGTGAAAAGCCGGCGGCCATTCCGTGCCGTGCCGCTGCTGCTCAACATACTCGCCCACGAGGTCGTCGGGCAGGGTACCGGGCACATGCGACGGTGCCCCCATGAACATGGGCGTCGCGAGGGGATCTGGATTGAATTTCTTGTTTCGCAGCGTTTCGGGGCCTCCCACAGGGCCGTAGATTTCGATTTCCGTCATACAATCACGCTGAGTGCGGGTAACGCCCGGCAGGATCTTCAGATTGTCGGTGTACAATGTTTCAGGAAAGTGGACAACGATGAAACGCCTGCGACTTGCGCGGACAAGAGCAACCGTCCGAGGGATCTTCGTTTGCATGTCGTTCGCCAGTATGGCGATGCTCCTGTAGACGGTATCCGGCATTGAGTTATTCAGATAAAGCACTAGATGCGAGACGTAGGCCGGTTTCATGAGAACAGCGGTGAACCCAACCGGGTCCGGCTTGTAAAACCACATGGGACCGATGTCGTCCAGTCGTCCGTTGTGCAGGAACGCTTGCTCCTGGGTGAAAATCAGTGAGCCCAGCGGCGTCGCCTGCATGAATGCGGTCACGTTATTCCGGCTCATCAGCTTCTGCTTCAGCGGCGGCGGTACCCGGCTATAGCGAATCCGGAAATCCTCGGGATGCGTGGGCTCAACCTTGTGGAGATTGGCGTCCGCAAGGAGATTGGCCGATGGGAAACGGATCGGCTTCAGCGACACCGCGTCGACGTTTGCCTCGCCGCCACCCGCCTCAAAGCCCACGTGGATGGCGGTGGTATCAGCCATGGTCTTGATCGCGATGCGTCCGAAGCTCCACTCACCGGGCCTGCCGCTGAAGTTCGAGAGCGTGAAGACTGTTTTCGCTCCGGCAAGCGCCGCTCCGGCTGCGAGCTTCGTTCCCTGCTGCTTCGGCCGGTAGAAGAACTCCAGCAGGTACGTTGCGGAAGGGATCACCTTGCGCTGTATTCTGCTGGTGACCTGCTGGCCGTCGTGAAGCAACAGGGATTTATTTCCTTCGTGGGCGACGTTGTCAAGGTTGGCTTCTCCGCTGGAGGCCGTCCAGTCGTCAGCCGTCTCGAATCCGCCGTTGTCGACCTGCTGGTTGCCCGTCCGGAGAATATCCTTGTAGTCATCCGGGCCATCATCGCACACCGGATAGAACTCGCGCGTGTCGTCGCGGTCGCGCCGCGTTGCTTCGGCAACGTATGCCGCATAGTCTCTCTCCGGCACATCGTGGTGTTCGCGCAGGAGCGTCTGCCAGGCGATGTTGCCGGCCGGGTCGAACTGGGCAATAGCGCCGTTTCGGGCGCCCGCGATCACGCGGTCGTCGCCGGTCACCAGCAGGCGCGCCACGAAGGGCAGCGTGTGCTCCCAAACAACCTTTCCCGTTGCCAGGTCAATACAGCGAACCAGCCCGTCGCGGGAGCAGCGATAGAGGCGAGTGTCGCCGCCGTTGATCTGGTCTAGCCCCTGCACCCAGAACTGCCTGTCATGCATCTGCCAGATGATCCGGCCCGTGTCGTCCACACGCATGGCCGAGTTGTAGCTCTTGCTGAGACGTCCGCCGATCTTCAGGGGCGGATCTGCCGGCGGAACGAACTTGCCGAGTGCACCGGGATCAGGCCCGCCCCCGGGACCGGGTTTGCCGGTGAAGAGCAGCGGGGCGGAAAGGTTGGCGGCATGAATCCACGGATTGGGCGAACCGGCAGGCCATGTGACGTTCCACAGGTCGTTCGATCCGGGATCGGAGATATCCTTCAACAGCACCTTGCCTGTGCGGGCGTCGAGAATCTGCGGCTCATTGCGCCACAGCGGCAGGATCACTTGACCGTCCCCGATGAAAGACGCAAAGTAGCGGAACTCGTTGTACGCCAGCATGAAGCCGTCCGGGCTTGGCACAGCCGACGCCAGCTTCAGATAGCAGCCAAACCCGGCCCAGGCCGTCTGGACCGCCTTGGGCGGGTAATCGACAATGTCGAACGCCCGGTCATAAAACCACATCCTCCCGCCGTCGTAGTTCACGGCAAGGACGCCCGTGCGGCCCAGGATCAGGATTTGCCGCAGCGTAGGGTTGAAGGCGATATGGACCTTTGTCCGGTACTCGCGTTCGTTGACATGAAAGTCCGGCCACTCTGTGGAAGCGAATCTCTTGAGCACGGAACCGTTTTCACCGTTGATGAGGAATATGAAGAACCCCTGTCCGGTCGACGCAACCACGCGACTCCCGTTGTCGTACCATCGGGCGAAGTAGACATCGTGCTCGGGCAGAAAGCTCTTCCACAGAAGCTCGCCCTTCGCCGAAAAGCAGAAGAGGTTGTGGCCGAAGCCAAAGGTCCCGACGAGGATCCGGCCCGTTGCCGGGTCGATATCGAGCGTCTCGACGCGATCCTCGAGAGACAATGCATCCCTGAAGCTTGACGGCCGCTGTTCTTTCCCGGCGAACGTCTTGGCATCGGCGATGTCCCGAAACTTGGCTTCCTCTATGACGGGCCGAACCGGCTGAGCGTATTCTGTTGCCTCCCCCCCGCTGGAGACGAGGCCGTCGATCCCTCGAGCCAGCCCATTCTCGTCCGTTGCCAGCACGGCGATCGTGTTGTGGTAGTTCGAGAACGCCTTTTTGACCCAGGCCAGGATTGCCCTGCCGCGTCCTGGGAAGTTATCGGACACCGGCTCGGGCAACAGGTCGCGGTCGATGAGCCGCTGCACGAGTCCCTCACGGTCCCCGAGCAGGATGACGGGTGCGTCCACAAACACGCCGGGCTCCACCACCTCGCCGCGCCACAGGCGAGTGCCGTCGATGATCATCTCCTCTTCCTTCTGCGAGGCCGACCACCCCGGGCCGGGGCCGCTCATCCAAGCTGCCATGTTGGCCACCCTGACACGCCGGCCCTGTTTCTGGAGCTCCTTGCACAGCCGCTCGGCTTGCGGTTGTGCCCACTCCTCATCCACGCCAATGAAAACAGGCGGCCTGCGAGTGATCTCCGCCGAGTAATACTCTTCGAGGAGGAGGCGATTGAGGTCGGCCAGCTTATGCCGTGGCGTCGCGGTTTGGCCGAGCCGGCGCGATTCGGCCGTGAGGCTTCCCGGCGGGAAACGCTCGTCGGCGTAGAGAGCTTCTCCCGTCAGGATCTTGTTCAGCTCTGCAGCCAGCGCGCCTGCGAGCTCCTTGGGCGGCGTATCCTGGCCTTTCAGATCTTGTATGAGCTTGAGAGTTGCCGGTGCAAAGCAGCTCTTCAGATACTGGGATAACGCACCCTTGTCGTCGCGAACCCGCATGGCGAGACGAACCGGGTCCAATATGTCGTTCGCCGTGAACAGGGGCGCTGCCGCCGCACAATCGTCTGCGAGGAATTCCCTGATCTTCTCCGCATCGCTCATCCGCACGGTCCGTGTGTCCAGAACGCCCGCGGGCAGACGGCCCTCCGCAACGGAGATCGTCGCCTCGGCAAACTTCCCGCTGATCAGCTCTCGCACACGCAGGACAAATGAGCCGCTCCCGATGTTGACGGGAACAGCCCACGCGCCGTGGTATTCGGGTGCGCACGCGCGATAGACTTTCTGGAGCCGACGCCCCGACGCTTCTGTTGTTATCTCCACCGGAATGCCGGCATCTATCTTCTCATCTCGCTCGTTTGCAGCGAAGATCTCATAGCTGAAGGGCTCGCCGGCCCGGACGGCGGAAGCGGCGCGGATCACCACTTTCTCGATCGAGGCTGGAAGAAACGCGTAGATCTTGCCGGGGTAGTACCGGAAGTCGACGGCAAGGGACATCTCCTCGCCTTGCTGGGCAACCTCCACGCGCTTCATCTCGAGCATGTCGTAGCACACGGGCGGGCGCTTCGGGAACCGAATGGTCGGCCGATCAGGCGCCTGATAGAGTGTCTTGTGGTTCCCGGTGAAGCCAGTGAAGGCCAGATTCGGGATGACCAGGTACTCTGCCTGCCGGCAGCGAAGCCAGTCGGGCCCGACGAGCAAGTTGTGGATGGCGGCCGGCGGGACGTGCTTTGACAGAAATGCCTGCACGGCCTTCGTGGTCTCCACGGTCATGTCCCACCAACGCTCGTCGTCATGATCAAGATGCTTCGGGAATGATCCCCCGCAGCAGTCTGCAATCTCGGTAAAGTCGGAGTCGAGCCGCTCAATGCCGTCGAGTTCGAGGCGGCTGCCTCGCTCGACGGCAATGATCTTGCCCGCCGCTTTCAGGCGCTTGAGGGCCTCGATTGTCTCGGGCGGTATGGCATCCCGGGAGGAAAAGCCCGGCACAAAGACGACCTTGTACCCCATTCCCTCATCGCCGCGGATCATAGTGTCGGTGAGGAAATCCGCGGGATAGCCCGCGCGAATGCACGCCGTCCAGAGCCCTTCGCACTGGAGCGCGCTGCCGGAAACGCAGTCCATCTCGCGCGAGTAGTAGATGGCAACCTGCTTGTAGCCCTTCTGCATTTCCAGGAAGAGGTCGCCATAGGGGGTGAGGAGCGCGGCGATGCTGCGAAGGCCGTGGAAATTGTCTTCGAGCTGGGCATTCGGCGTGCTCTCGAACTGCATGAAGGACATGCCATCGCACCGTTGCGAGAGTGTGAAGAATGCGTCCCGCAGGTTGGACGTATCGTAGGGGCCGGTGCCGGCACCGACGATCATGGGCCACACCTGCAACGCGTGCTTGGCGTCGTGGGCGTTGAGGACGTCCGCTGCGAGCGGGCCGGCGACGGGAAACGCGCCGAAACCACCCATGTCCTTGTAGCCGACGGTGATCGCGGCCTGCAGCGGCCGGAGAACGTCCTCGCACTGCAGGGTCCCTCCGGGCAACGCATTGATCCGCGCCTGGGTGAAGTTCACCGAGTCGGGCATGATACTCTTGGCGGCGCCGCCTATGAGCTCGCTGAGCTCTCTCCATTGCGCGTCGAGGTGCATTGGCCATGTGCGATAGAGCTTGATGTCTTCGTATCGGCGTTGGCCTTCCGGCAGGCTCGTGAAACGGTCGCGGGCACGGAGCGCATCGCTGCTGGTACGGCCGTTATACTTCCTCCGGTAGTTCAGTTCATCGGCCCGGTGGAAATAGGCCATCATGGACATTGCGGTATCGTGGTCGAGCGACTGGCTGAGCTCGTCGTAGAGGCAGATCCCGCGGAATGCAGGGCTGTGCCGCATCGACTGCACTTCGAACGTCGCGTAGCGCTCGCACGCATCAAGCATCTTGCCGCCACGCGGCATCATGCTATCGTGCTGCGTGAAAATATTCTCATAGAAGCGGAGGTTGTGCCTCAGCGCTGCGTCCATGAACTTGTCGCGGCCGCTGGACGGCGCATACGCTTCCCACGGGCCGAGTTCGGGACGCCCGCGCACGAGTTGCTCCAGATCCCGATCTCCCCATTGTACGCGGTCCATAGCGTAGGTCATGCCCATGAATGCGTTATACCCGCTTTCGGCAATCGCCCGGGCCACCTCGTCCGCCGATGTCCCTCTGTTGCCAAGAACGGCGCTGTAGAGGCCGCCGAACTCGTTGTACTTGCCGTTGAGAAGCTTGGTGAAGCGTGTCTCCGGGGCGGCATCGACGATCTCAAGGATGCAAGGAGCGCCCAACCGTCCGCCAACGCGTGCGTCAACTCGGTACCGTCCCGGCGCCAGGGCCAGTGACGTTGCCGAGCCAATGTCGATGATGAACGTCTCGCGGTCTCGAATCTCCTGTTTCGTCTCGGAGCGATAGAGCGGCAGGCGCACGTTTGTGGCGTCGATCAGGTCTACGGCCACGGGCGCGGCCGCCGGCACCGGCGTAACGGTTCCGTCCTGCGCTTGTGCGATCGCGGTCAGGCCCAGCCAGAACCGCTCGCCACGGTAGAAGGCCGTCCGCCCGCGCTGGGTGAAAACTCCCACACCGTTGGTGTTGCCCTTTGCAATAGTGACCCACTGATCCGCGTACAGATCACTTTTCCCCGGCTGTGCCGGCCGGACGCCCACACGCAGCTTGTATAGTCCGGGGGGCAGCTCCGGCAGCGAAAGCTCGGTCATGCCGGTTGAGGCTTCCGTTTTGAGCTCGAGGTCAAGCCAGTCGTAGTTCCCGTGGGCCTGAAGCCGCGCAAACGGCTTGGCATCTGCCAGCGGATTGAGGTTTCTTTCAGCAGCGGCCTTCGCCGCTTCCTCGGCGGCCACTGCCCGCCGTTCTGCTTCCTTTTGTTCAGCCTCGGCCTTTGCCAGTACGTTGTTCGCCTCGTCGACGGCGCTCTGGGCCTTACTGACCTGGTCCGGGGAAACGTCCTTGCCGGCCTTGACACCGTCGAACTGCTGCTGCGCCGCCTGCAGCGCGGACCGTGCTTTGTTGAGCTGCTCAGTTGCAGCCTTGGCCCCTGCGGTCGCGTCAGCAGCTTCTCGTGCGGCTTCCGCGCTCACGGTGGGATCCACAGCTCTGACGCGGGCCCGCAGAGCGCCGGCGCTGGCCAGGTGCAGAGAGGACGTCTCGACAACTATCCCACGCTGGTAGAGCTTCTTGGTGTCGCTCCAATCGACCCGAAGCACCTTGTTGGGCAGGACCGAGAGGTCCCCGTCGATCAGCACCGACGGTCCGGCTTCAGACACACGGAACTCGTGGGGAGACTGGCGCGGATACAAGTTGGCATGGCGAGGAATATCCGTTTGGCCTGCGTACTCAGGGAAGAAAGACAGCTTCTGCACGCCGGGGAAAATGATCTCCATGCCTTGCCCGCCCCACGCGGAAATCCGGCGCAGCGGGATGATGATGTTGTAGGCTTCGATCCGCCAGCCCGGCAAGGCTTGGCCCTCTCCGGCCCCCGGCGAGATGCCTTCTGCCCCGAGGTGAAACGTCTCTCTCATCGGATGGACGACATACCCTTTGCCGACCGCGTTCGCGGGCACCCATGCCGTTAGCCACAAGTACCGGCGGATGTCGGGCAAGAGTTCCTTCACCTCCGACTTCTTGTTCCCGCTGTCAGTGGCGAGGGCTGCTTCGTTGTTCGACGCATCGCGAAGGGTCAGTTCGGGAAGAGGAATCTCCTCCAACAGGTTTCTCGGCTTTCGTGCCGAGGGGTCAGCGTTCTCGCTGCGGATGGTCACCGGGTAGCACTTGATCTTGATCAGATGACGCACGCCCCCGGCCTTGAGGTCCTCAGTGCTGAGCAGGATATCAGGATCTTCGCTGCTTACGGTGCCATCCTCTTTCGCGGTGAAGACGTGGCCGCCGGGCCAGATGGTGTGTTTCCCGGGCTTGAGCGGGGGCCGCGCGACTGGCAGTCGATCGATGTACATGCCGCGCTCGTAGATCTCGAACACCGGTTGCTCGTCGAGCAGCATGCCCCTGGCCCAGCAGGCGTATGGGGATACGAAGCCGATCCGCTGCTGCTCGGTGAGGGCGGATTGGAACTGGGCCCATGAGGCCGAGTCGCGCGTGATGCGCTCCGCCACGGTGGAACCCGTGTCGTCGAAGGGAACCAGGCGCAGTTCATACTCGGCTGCTGCCGCTGTGCATGCAAACGCCGCGATGAAAAGAGCCAACACGAGAATCCGCGGGCCCGTTCTGCCTGTCCGTATCATAGGGCACTCTCAGTGTGAATACGCAAACATCATCCAGTTCGTGATCAGCTTGTAGAACACTTCTCGCAACCCGTTGTCACCGCCGTGCCCAATGCCTTCTCCGATGGGATTGGACGCAGTGGGCGGAGTTGAGATCTCCCACCCGCAGCCATCGTCGTTTGGCGTGAAGAACACCGCTGGACGGCCATCGAGCAGGAAGTACTGCCAGGATCGGAATACGAGTCCGGCTCCGGGCCAAACCGTTTGGTAGATCATCTTGAAAGCATCGGCAACGCCTGTGTCGCTTTCCACCATCATAGTGGGTTTTGACCCTGGGATCATCTTGCCCACTTCGGGAGCTACAGAATCGGTGAACGGGCTTCCCTTGTTATAGCAGTCGTCGAGCAGCAACGTGCCGCCTCGCTTCAGCCACGTGGAGAGGTTCTCGGTTTCTTTTTCATCAAAGGACCATCCCTCATGCGACGTAAGGTATACTATCAATTCCTCGAAGAGCGCGTCGCTGCCGACGTCAAGGCCTTCGTTGTTGATGTGCACGGGCAGGCCGGTCCGTTTATCCACCTGGTAGAGCATGAAGGGAATGGCAGTCGGATCCGTGTCCCAATCGGGAGTGCCCTTTCTGGGCCTGATGCGGCGCATGCTCAGCTTGTTGCGCGTGTCGCGCTCTTCCTTGCCGCCGATATCCTTGGCTTCGTTGCGGCCGACTTGGATGCTGTTGAGTTTTCCGGCCCGCTCAACCCACGACTCGCCGGCCGGCGCCTGCGCCGCACCGGCACCAGTGAGCGTCGCCGCAAAGGCAACCAGATTGACGAATGTCCTACAACTCATAGCTCGCCACCTCTGTCGTTTGCCGGCTCCTCACGTTCCGTGGCCCGCCTCTCATATGGCGGCGGATCCGCACTACTGCCCGCCGGAGAGCAACTCGAGATAAAGCCCTACGCTGTCCTCAGAAACGCCCAGCATGCTCTCCCGGCCGGGAATCGCCTTCAACTGGTGTTTGTTGAACTCTTGCTGCGTCTCCGTCCTGTCGGTCTTCACGGGATCCTGGAGGAGATCCGTTGAGCGCTTTACCTGCGCGACGGCTCTCAGCAGGAGGGACGATTCCCGGCGCTCTCCGAAGCCGTACTCGCCCTCGCTGAATCTCGCGCCGATGTCGCGGCCGATGACGAGAACTTCAATGGGCTGCGATCTTCCCATGCCCGGGCCTGTTTCCGTGTTGTTGTCGCGGGCCGAGAGGATGATTGCTGCCTTGTCGCCCGGGGCCAGCGGCGGCTGCAGGCTCGCGAACAGCTTCTCGAACCGCCCTTTGACGCGATCGCGCGGAGGATCGACAACCTGTACAAGCTTGCCGTCGCGCTTGCCGCGGCCCAGCAACTCGTTGATGGTGTTGACCTCGAACACCAGGGAGACCTCCTGTACTCCGAAGTCGTCTTGAGCCAGCCAGGGCAGTTTGAGCTCCGTGGCCTCTTCCGGTGCAAGCATCAGGTCCCGCTCCCGGATGAGCGGCTCGATGGTCGGAGGCCTGTCAGGCTGCACATCTATCTCGATAGAGAGAGGCTCCGCCATCTCGAACCCTCGTCCGAAGTGTCCCGTGAGGTAAGTTGTCACGCTCTCGGGACGATCGATGACGAAGGAGAAACTACCGAATCGGCCGCTGATGTCGACCTGCTGGACCTGTCCGCTCTGCCGCCACTTGGCGTAGCAGAGGCCCGGGGAAAGCTGGGTGGTTGCGGCGAAACTCACGAGAATGCCCGTGCCGGCCAGCCCCTGCAGCCTCGGGACCCGGCCCGTGATCATCCGCATCGCCTGGCCTGTGTACGCCGGCGGGGTCAACTCGTAGTTGATGGTCTTTATCTCGGGAAGATCATCCACCGAAATCCTGTATTCGTCGGAGAGGCGGCTGCCGTGCCTGAACCGGTAGGTCAGGGATTTCTCGGCGGAGTCTACGCGGTAGCTCGTCTTCTCGTTCGTCAGTTCGGGCAACGCGATCACAGCCGTTTCACCAGTACCGGCGTCGGTGAGCTGAAGCGCCGCTGTCCGCCGCCGCGCTCCTTGTACCGTCACGGCAAGAGTCACGGGGCGGCCGCGCACCACCGCGAGGTTGCCCGGTTCCACCTTCATGCTTACAGGGAAGAGCGTATCGAGCACGGCTGCCCACGCGTCACGCAATCGGGTACCCTGGTTCATGAGGGCATCGTGGGCGAGAACCATGCACCCGGCCGCCACGGCCACCACGCAGGTGGCGCCAAGTATTCGCCGGCGCGTTCCGGAAAGGTCGAGGAGCTTCCTGGTCTGGATGGCGCCGAGCGTCTGCGCGGTGCGGATGACCAGTTCGCGGATCAATCCCCGCGAGTAACCTGCCGTCGGCTCTCGCGATCCGATTGCCTCCGCGCCGAGTTGGAGAGAGCCGATCAGGCCGTTATCCAGCCCGCCGTGCAGGCGTTCGATGGTGAGGGCCTCGCGTTCGACGTGAACGCGGCGCAGCAGCGGCCTCACCAGCCACCGAACACACGCCCATACTGCGAGAAGACAGGCAGACAGGAACAGAAGAAGCAGGGGCAGCGGCGGAAGTGTGATCGCCAAATCCAGTGCAAACCAGATCAGCAGGGCGCCGAGGGAGACCATCGCGAATCTGGCCAGGCCATCCATCGCGGCCCACCGCTTGCGGAACCTGCCGAAGCGGCGCGCTGTCTCGCGAATGTTTGCCAGTGCGTCTTCGAAACCAAGGACGCTCACACCATTCCCCTTCGCTTTCGGATCAGGCAGTCGGCGGCCACAAGTGCTATGAACAAGGCCAGCACGGCCGGCCTGTTCCACAGGGCCACCGCATAGCTTCGTGGCACCACGTGCGTGGCCGGCCTGAGTTCACGGAGCAAGGCATCGGCCGCCTCCGGGCGGAATGAGCGGCCGCCGGTCATCCGGGCAAACGCTTCCATCGCCTCAGGTCGAGCCCGGGGATCCTCGAGTTCTTCGCGAGATTCGCCGGCGCGAATCTCCTCCACCGCAATCTGGGCTTTTGCGGCTGCCAGTTCCTGCTCGGTGCGCAGGATGGCAGCCTTGTCGCCGCTCGCCTTTGCTTCGGCGAGGGCGGCCATCGCTTTCGCGATGGAAGCCTGCACTTGTGCTTGCCTGTGGATGGCCTCAATGCGCCATTTGCCTTGCTCGGTCAGTGTCACGTCGTACTCATACACCCCGGGATTGCTCATGCTGTCGCAGGGAAACATCCTGACCGTGCGACCGGAGGGGCTCGTCACCCGGATTACCAGATCGGCTTTTCTGATGGGCCTGAAGGCCTGATCGACCAGCCGTGTGCTCAGCGACACCGTCTGGCCGACGGCCGCGTCCGCCGATTGCCGGTTGATCTGCGGCCGTTCGGGGTTCAGCCGCGGGTCTGGCGCCAGGTACCGAACGGCGTTCCCCCAGAAGCGGCGAAAATAATCGGTGCCTTCAGACGTTCCGGCGGCAGTGTCATCTCGGGGACGCATCATCTCCCACCGCCATGTAGTGTCTACGGTGAGCGCCAGCACCCGCCCCTTGCCCACGCTGAGGCAGGCGACGGCCGGCGTTTGCTCTCCTTCGATGCTGCAAACAGCCAGGAGCTCGGCCCCCGGTCTGATGCCGCCCACACGATTGCAGCCCTCCAGTGTGGGCAGTTCGAGCCAGGCATTCCGGTTTGCCTCCGGGTCACGCTCCAGCATCATCAAGAGGTGGCTGAAACCGGCTGGAGTAGGAACGGCTCTGAACTTGCCGGGTATCTGGGCATCCCTGGTGCGCACGATGGTGAATGGCAGGATGGCCGCGAGAGGCGAGCCGTCGTACTGCCCGGCCGCATATACCGCGCGCCCGCCGAGGGTGACGAGGCCGCCGCCCCGGCGTTTGACAAAATCAACCAACCATTGCAGTTTCGTCTCGGAGGGATCCCCCGAGCGGAAGTAGCTGCGCGGAATGTCGCCGAGCATGATCACATCGTACTTGTAGAGGTCCGTTTCCCGGTCGGGCAGCCCTGTACCGGCGTTCTTGTGCCGCATCACACCCTGGGCGTACCATCCTCCCTTCGGCAGCATCAGGAGGGTGGCAAGGTCCACACCTGGGTCGCGCGCCAGCCAGTGGCCGAGAATCTTGCGCTCGCCGCGAGGGATGTCTACGTAAAGGACGCGAATGCGCTGGTCGATCACGTCAACGGTATGCGCCGCTTCCAGCAGTTTCGTGGTGACGGACTCGCGGACGCCGTCGACAACGATGCGGTAGGTGAAGCGTCCGGGCTTGTCGGGCGTGACGGCAAAACTGATAGGAGTCGTCTCTTTGGCCAGGCGGATGCTTTCCTGGACGGCGAGGGGATTTTTTGAATCGCCGATGAAAAGCCGAGCCCGCACGGCTTGCTCTTTGGAAACTCTTGCTGCCAGTTCGGCCTGAAGGTAGAGCTCATCGCCCAGGCGAACGTAGTCACACGCTCCCGTTATTCGCACGCTGGCCATTTGCGCGGCTTCGGTCTTGCCAAACACTACAGGATACACCGGCACGTTCCGGGCGGCAAAGAGCGGCGCCACAGACGCCCCGTTGTTGCCGGTGGTGTCGTTTCCATCGGTGAGCAGGATGACTCCCTGAACGTCGTGCTCATGCTGGATCAACTGCCCGAGCCCGTCCATGAGATGCGTCATGCCGACGGGTCCGGTCGTACTCGCCTCGGGTTGCAGTTTCCAGTTGAGCGTATAGCGCGGATAGGAATCCGCCGCAATGCCCCTGCTCTCCCCCATGTTCTTGACGAGCTCGGTGGAGAACTCCCGTGCCGCTGCGAAGCGGCTCATGCCGCGAACGTCTTCCACCGCCATGCTGCCGGAGGCATCGGTGACGATGGCAACACTCGGCGGCAGGGCGCGCACTACCATCACGTGCGCCTCAAGTTGGCAGAGGAGGAGGATCAGCAGGCCGAAGGCAACAAGCCGGATAACGATCACCGCCACCCTCGCCCTCAGTGGAAGGCTATTGCGCGGCAGGAGATTGAGTGCGGCGGCGGCGACGCCGGCGATCACGAGAACGGCAAGGAGGCCGCCTTCCAGCGGCATCGCCGCATACCAATGCCAGCCGGTGATCTCGACCACCGTGCCTGGGTCGCCCAGACCCAGCAGCCAAGAGATGCTGAACTGAAGAGCTTCACGAATCATTCTATGCCTTCGCCGCCAACGGAACTTGCTCGCACCCGGGAGCAGTCCGGCCTATGGAGAGCCTTGCGAACCACCCTGGATATTCGCTTCCAGTCGCCGTGCACGCCGCAGACCGATCAGATACGCAGAGAGGGCTTCCAGCAGGTAGGCCGCCGTCACCGCCAAGACAACCCACCGCCAGACCTCCTGGCCGTGGGGCGCGATGGACGCCAGTTCCTCGGGCTTGGCCACGCGCCCCGCCGCCCCCAGAACATGCCGCAATTCCTCCTCGCCCATGCAGGTCATTTCGCTTTCGCGGAAGTCGGGATTCACGGCGACCGGCCTGAAGTAGCCCTGAACGAAGCCGGCTTCCTTCTGTCTCTTGTGCAGCCTGTAGTGTCCCAGCGGAAGCCCCTTGACAAGAACGGCCCGGTCGCGTGTGATGGGAAGCTCCAAGGGTGTGAGTGCCGGTTCCCCGCCCCTTGGCTGGTCTGCGCCGGCAGCTTGATCGCCAGGGGCAACCGGGGCCGACACGCGGGACGGTGTCGGCCGCGGATCATCGGTGGCCGGCGTGAGCTCAAGCGCATCGACCAGGCTGAAGGCCGACTCAAACGCGCCCAGTGCCGCAGGCTGATCAGCTACCAAGCTGTCACGCGTCTTCGATTGCAGCTTGCCGGTGAGGTAGTCGATGAGCCGCCACATGAGTTCAGGGAACACTTTGGTCACAGCGATGTTGCCTCGGGCCAGCTCAAAGCCGAAGGCGAAAAGAACCACTCGGCCACGACCACGCTCAGCTTCGACAGCCATGATCTCGCCGCCGCTGCCGCGCAGGAGAACACTTGCACCGCCCTCGACGGCACGGATGTCCCGCGCCGTCACCACGTGAACGATGGAGAGAGCGCCGCTCTTGCGGCCGCGGAATGCAGATAGCCACTGACCGGGCAACGAGGTGACGCTCCCACCTGGACTGTCGGTCGGATCGCCGGAACGAATGGAGATGGCGGGGTCAAAAGAGCGGTCCGTGCCGATCTGCACGGGCGCAAGACATCGCTCCTTCCCATTCTCGATGCCGAAGGAGCTGTTGAAATCAAAGGGATTCAACGTGGCGGAGCACACGAACAGCAAGGCTTTCCCGTCCCGCACGAAGGTATCCAGATCGTCCAGGACAGCACTGGGCAGGCCGCTCACATCGTAGAGCACGATAACGTCGTACCTGCTCAGTGCCTGGGCCGGCAGGGCATCCGGGGTGATCACCTCCGTATCAATGCCGGTGCCGTACGCAAGGCCAAGCTCCCTTGCTGGGTTCAAAGCGTATTGGAGGATTTGCGCGCCGCCCAACTCCCTGCCTGCCGGCTTCTCGGCCTTTTCGCTGAAGGCTGCAAGCCCCGAGGACTTCAGCGAAATGGTTTCCTCGGCAGAGGAGACTCCGTTTACGATAAGCACCCGCCGAGGCGATGACACCGCGAAGGGCACACTGAAGAGATTATCCTGCTGGAAAGAGTCTTTCTCCTGCACGAGCACGGTGGCAAAGGATCGAACGGAGCGATTGGGGCGGTTGGCAAGATCGACGACGGCTTCCTCGCCCGGTTGCAGCACGAGACTTTGAAACGGCGGTTCCTGTTTGCCCGTGACGGTAAGGCTGAGCGTCGCGGTTTGCTCGCCCTCTCCAAGGTTCTGAACCCGCGCAATGACGTGGGCGTCGTCGCCGATACGGGCGGCGTCTCCGCGGAGGTACGCGTCGACCACGGCGAGGTTGTTGGCCTTGCCGCTTCCCAAGCCGACTACGATGATCTCCAGCGCCTCGCCCATCGACGCTTGCGCCTCGGCTATCAGCCGGAGGTCCGCCTGGCTGCGGGCCTGGAATGCTCCCGCGCGCAGATCGGTCAGCACAACAATCTGCGAACGCACTTCACGGCGACCGCGGAGCATCTCGCAGCACTGAGCCACGGCGCTCACCAGTCCGGGGCCTGTGCCGCCATCGGCGTCGATCGGCACCGGCCCTTTGCCCTTGAGTGCTGCAAGAGCGCCTTCGCTGCTCGGTCCGAGAAAGCTGATCACCTTGGTCTCGCTCCCGGCCGTCACAAGGGCGCTGCGGCTGGGAAGTGAAATCCCGGAAAGAAGCTCCCAAGCCAGCGTCTTGGCCTTGTCCAGCACCATCGGCGCCTGCCCGGACAACTGGTCCGACACGTCCGCCGGCATCTGCATGCTGGCCGAGGCGTCGATGACAACAACCAGATTGCGGGCGGCAGGAGTATGCGCCGCAGGCAGCAAGAGCCGGGCCATTGCGAGGACGAGCAACGCAATGACAAGCAGGCGCAGGAGCAACTGCAAGGGATCAACGAGTTTCGCAGCGAAAACATTCTCACGCTTTTCCGAACGCAACAGCCGGATATTCGAGACATATTGCACCGGAAACTTGCTTCGCGCGATCAGATGAATGATGACGGGCAAGGCCAAGCCAACCAGGCCCGCAAGCATTGCCGGAAAGAGAAACCCCACCTATGCTCCCTTTCGCTGTTACAACCGCCGGGCGGCGACGCATTCCGGGAAAGCGCCGCGGCCGCGCTCCAGTGCACGTGCCATAATGATACCGTCCCCCGGTGCCGGTTTCAAGGCCGGACTTGCATCCCCTCGCCATTGCCGTGTAAAAACTTGTAAGCCCGGTGTTGTGCAGCCTGTCAGGGGACCCTGGGTAATTCCCCGACACTGCCGAATGGCGTGAACTTAAGCACTTTATACGCGGAAATTGCCTCTGGGGTAGGGGCAGGCCGCCCCCGAGTCTTCGAGGGATAGGGCCGGAGGCCCGTGGCGTCGCCTGCCCTCTTGTTCCGGTCAGAAGGGCAGGCAACGCCTACGGAGCTGAAGCTCCTGCGTGCTTCGCACGGGCGGCCTGCCCCTACCCCGCCGCCGTGAGTTTTCCCTTAAGTTCACGCCATTGC
>Ga0172365_10000645_pt1 | contig 24040 bp, 25 predicted proteins | sample LakKivSesite48cm_FD_114535 | JGI IMG/M metagenome (GOLD analysis project Ga0172365, IMG submission 114535) | Sediment microbial communities from Lake Kivu, Rwanda - Sediment site 48cm | ecosystem: Environmental > Aquatic > Freshwater > Lake > Sediment | place: Rwanda: Western Province, Lake... | reverse complement strand
TTAATGGATAACCTTCTCAGCTTAAGTAAAGAATGATAAAGGGAAGATACAACTGAAAAAAACTTACCGATCTGCTTCAAAGAATTTATATCACGATCCCCGTGTTCAATCCTTAGGAGTCTAAACCAGTATTGTCTTTGGAGCAATGTCCAAGGGTTTTATTGGGAGGCACTCTTATAGATGGAACGGGACGCCCCCCAGTCAATGATAGCATTGTGATAATCAAGGGAGACTATATTGTAGCCACCGGTAAGAAGGGAGAGATTGAGGTCCCTGAGGGATCAGAAGTATACGATGTCTCGGATAAGACTGTCCTGCCGGGCCTAATAGATAGTCACTGCCACTTTTGTTGGATGGGCATCGGGATGTTGAGGACCATAAACCTCCGCGACACAGCGAGCCTCGCAGAGGCGATCTCCCTTGTAAAGGAGAAGGTGAAATCCCTGCCTAAGGGGGAATGGGTGCTAGGAATGGGCTGGGATGAGAGCAAGTGGCCAGAAAACAGGTACATAACCAAGTTGGATCTCGACAGCTTCAGCCCAGACAACCCGATAATGCTGACCAGGGTATGTGGCCACATGATCTCCGTCAACTCGAAGGCGCTAAAGATAGCCGGGATAACCAATAAGACGCCTAATCCTGAAGGTGGACAGATAGATAAAGGTGCAGATGGTGAGCTTACCGGCATCCTGAGAGACTGTAGGCACCTCGTCGAACAGCATGTGCCGCCCGTAGACGAGAGGATGGCCGTGGAGGGGTTGAAGAAGGCGTCAGAGTACGCCCTCAGCCTTGGCTGTACGAGCATCCACGACGCCGGCCTCGACGCCGATGCGCTGAGAGCATACCAATCCGCCCTCACGGCTGGGGTGCTTAAGGTTAAGGCTTATCTCATGCTGAGGGAGGGCACCCAGGAACTCTCATACCAACTTGGGCTAAGGACTGGTTTCGGGAACGATATGATCAAGATAGGTTGCTCCAAGCTCCTAATGGATGGCAGCCTTGGCGCACGGACGGCCGCCCTCTTCGAGCCATACACCGATGAACCATCAACGAGGGGTTTGCTCCTCATGCCCCTTGAGAAGCTCGTCGAGAAGGCGAAGACAGCCCACATCAACGGCTCGCAGATCGCCATCCACGCAATAGGGGATCTCGCAATAGAGAATGTTCTTAACAGCTATCAAGAGGCTTTGAAGGCGAAGCCAAGGAAAAACCATAGGCACAGGATAGAGCACTGCGAGATCCTCACCACGAGTCAGATAGAGCGAATAAAAGAACTTGGCATAATACCGGTTATGCAGCCGAATTTTGTAGGCGAGTGGGCTGGGCCTGGAAGCATGTATGAGCAAAGGCTCGGTCCTGAGAGGAACAGGCTCAACAACCCATATAGGACTCTTCTGGATGAGGGGATAACGGTCTGCTTCGGCAGCGACGGAATGCCATTCAACCCGATATACGGCCTCTGGAGCGCCGTGAATCATGGCATCAAGGAAAGTAGGGTTAGCCTCGTCGAGGCTGTGAAATGCTATACCCTGAACGGAGCATACGCCTCGTTCGAGGAGAATCTGAAGGGGAGCATCGAGCCCGGGAAATTCGCCGACATAGCCGTGATCGATAGCGACCTTACCAAGATGCCACTTGAGGAAATCAGAGCCGCTGAAGTCTATATGACCTTGGTAAACGGCAAGATCCTCTATCATAAAGGCCTCTAAGGGTATCTAACTATCCTATTTAACATACTCTAAGACGCCGAAGAAGTAGGTCGAATCCTAAGATGCAAAAGATTACCTTAGTGTTATGAGAATCATTTTTAGATGTTCTTTCAAATTTGCCTTCAATATCTGTGTCAAGCTCGTTGGGTATGTGAACTCTTCGCCGACGAAGAATGTTCTAGCTATCAATATGATTACCGCTACAATGATTACTCCGTAGATGACGGCCAGTACCATGTTTCTCTGCTTCATTTCGTGTTGAGAAAATATAGCTTGAATTATTTTACTTATTCTTGCATCAGAAAAGGTTACTCAGTGACATGAGAGATAAGATAATGAGACAATGCCCTGTCGCGCATACATTACTGTGGATTCTCAGGCTGATCCCCGAACATCTTAAGCCATATCACGTCGCCTTTAATTTTTGATCTCATTTGGGTAGAGGTCTAGTTACTTGTGTTGGAGCTGGACTTGTGGGGCAAGGATGGGGCACCCTATTCGCATTAAACGGCTACAAGACTATACTCATCGACGTTAACGAGAAGAGACTTGAAGAGGCTGTAGCTCGTGTCAATCTCCATATCGATTTCCTTGTTGATGCCGGTTTGGGCAGAGATTCCGAGAAGGCGAAGAATCGTATCAATACAACTACAAGCATAGCCGAGGGGGTTTGCAACGCATCATTCGTAGTCGAGTCAGTGTACGAGAGCTACGACGCAAAGAGGGTCGTCTATAAAGAGATGGATGAACATGCCCCAGCTGATACGCCGCTGGCGAGCAGCTCCTCCGGGTTATTGATGAGCAGGATACAGACAGCCGCCACCCACCATCCTGAACGATGCATCGTCGCCCATCCCTGGAACCCCGTGTACCTCATCCCCCTTGTCGAGCTCTGTCCCGGAAGACTAACATCCGAGGAGACGACGAGGAGGACATACAAGCTCATGGAGGAGATCGGTAGGGTGCCGATCATAGTCAGGAAGGAGGTGCCCGGCTTCATAGCCAACAGACTCAGCGCCGCCCTATGGAGAGAGGCTCTAGACCTTGTAGACAAAGGTGTGGCATCGGCCGAGGATGTAGATAAGGCTGTGAGCTTTGGTCCAGGTCTCAGGTGGGCTATAATGGGTCCATATCTGACATATCACCTCGGTGGGGGCTCGGGTGGCATCGAGTATATAATGAGACACATAGGGGTGAGCAAGGAGGAGTGGCTCAAGACGATGGCGAAGTGGACGAGGACACCTGACTCAGCTGTTGAGAAGGCTGTGAAGGGTGTCTCGGAGATGAGGCTTGTTCAAGAGAAAACATATGAGGAGTTGGAATCCTACAGGGACGAGAAGCTTGTTCAACTCCTCAAGATCGTCGGAAGCTAACACTAGAGAATTTCGCGCCTTTTCCCCTCTTTCACGCCGAACTGGAGCATTATCAGGGATGACATAAAGATCAAGGTGGAGGCCACGAAGATATTGATCAAGCCGAAGGAATCAGCTATGTACGCGCCGATCATTGGTGCAATGGCTGCCCCTATGCTGCCCGGGAGGAAGTAGAGGGCGTAGCCTAGCCCTCTCTGTCTGCTAGGTGAAAGCCTTGCCATGAGAGCTGAGCCCGCAGCCATGCTAAGGTAATTAAAAAAGCCGTAACTTAGGTAGAAAAGGACGAAGGTCATTGTATCTGGCATGAGGAACGCTACACCATAACAGATAGATGAGACTGCAAGCGTCATTAGTATCCATCTTTTCTCGCCAAATCGCTCAGTGATGAATCCACCGAGTGGTGCGGCTATAATGCCCATCAGTGAGCTCATTCCTATGATAAGGCTCGCCATTTCCAAAGCCCAATCTCTGCCGCTAACAAGGTAGACGCTGAGGAAGGCCGTTGACATGCTGCCTGCAAAGTTCCTGATACCGTTGAAAACGAGAAATGCAACGAGACTGATCGTAAAGAGTTTAGTGGCTTGAGACTGTTCAGGGCCAGAATCTGTCTTGATCTCCGCGTCCTCTTTGGGCACGGATTTTATGAAAAAGACGAGGATGACGCCTATGAACATCGGTATGAACCAGAATAGGTATATCTGCCTCCAACCGAAGGCGAAAAGCCCCATTAAGATACTGATCGAGATTGGGCCGATGGCCATGCCGAATGTGCCCCCCGCACCGTGAAGGCCGAGTGCCTTCGACCTGTCCTTTGGTTGGAAAAGCCTCGAGACGAGGCTGTAGCTTGGGGGATGGTAGAAAGTCGTATTGATGTACAGGAGGCTAATTGCGGCTGTGAGTACCCACATGTCTTGAGCTATACCGGCGGTTATGGCGCCGGCGCAGGCGATCACCATGCTAAATAGGGTCATCCTCTTCGAACCGAATTTATCCGAAAGTATCCCGGCTGGGATGTAAAGGACGGTCTGGCAGAGGGGTGGTATTGCGGCTATCAGCCCTAGTTGCTGGTAGCTAAGGTTGAACTCCTGCTTTAGGATGGGGAATAGTGAGGTGTGTATGTTCCCGAAGGCGTGGGTCAGTGTGTGGGTGATGGTCATGACGAAGAGGCCGTAGCTTAGAATTGGGAGTATGTTTTCCCTGATCCGAAGCTTCATCTCATGGTCTCCGTAGGTTAGACGATAAACCCTCTCAACCCGCATTTAAATGTGATCGGAGGGCGAAGTCTTAAAACCATCACCATATCCGGTCTAAACCATGATCAAGCGCCAAGAGGCACTCAGCATTGTGAAGCAACACATCAGAAATGAAAATTTAGTGAAACATATGATAGCAGTTTCCGCTATCATGAGGGGATTGGCTCAACGCTTCGCCGAAGACACCGAGTTGTGGGAGGCGGTTGGGATGCTTCACGATGTAGATTATGAGGAGGTTGGACAGGATTGGGACAGGCATGGTGCAGTCTCAGCTGAGATCGTTCAGGAGCTGCTGCCTGAGGAGGGATTGCATGCAATAAGGGCCCACAACCCCCGAACCGGTTCGAATCCGGAGAGCCTGATGGATGTAAGCCTGTTCGCCGCCGATGCGCTTTCAGGTCTCGTTATTGCCATGGCGCTTATGGTGCCGGATAAGAAGGTCGCCAACGTGAAGGCGTCGAGCCTCGTGAAGCGGATGAAGGATAAGTCCTTCGCCCGCGGAGTCAGCCGAGAGAATATCATGAGGTGCAGTGAGGTCGGTTTATCCCTCGAGGAGTTCCTCTCCATAGGGCTCTCCTCCATGCAGGAGGTAGCCAGCGAACTAGGGCTGTGAGGAGACAGATTTGGTATTGAAGGAGGAGATTAGGAATAGGATCATAAGGATCATCGCAGCCACCCGGTTTCCCTTCGTCGACCAGACTGACTGGGGCGAAGGATATGTGACCATCGTGAATGACGAGGTCAAGAGGAGAGGTATCGAGACGGAGGAGGGCGTCGTATACCCGAGCATTGTCATAACCCTAGCCGATGGCAGGATGCAGGAGATAGGCGAGGTCGAGCCCGAGGATGGTGTGACGGTCGCCCAGGTCCCCAAGTGGAAGCTGTTCTCCGAGACCGCCGGCATGGGTAGGTGCGTCAAGAAGTTCTTTCTCTACGTCCCTAAGGGGCTTGAAGAGAAGGCTCAGAAACTACTCGAGAATAATAGAATAGAGTATGCGGGTCTCCGAACGTATGGCATAATTGATGGCAATCTAGTGGTCACACCTATCACCACACCGGATGATGAACACGATCACAGGTAGAGCATTTTCTGTACCTCCGTTCTCCCTATTACTGGATACATCAGCCTCATAGGATAAACACAATTCGCCTAATACTCAGGTGCCATACCATGGTAAAATGCGGTGTATGTGGGGCAGAGGTGAAGGAGCAACCAAGGATCACATCAGAAGGAAAATGCTCAATATGCGGAGCTAAACTAACAATCAAGAAATAAGTGCCACGATCGACGTATCGAATATTTTTACTTAACTCATGGTTCCGAAGGGGAATAAGCCCGCTGAGACCCATGCAAATAGTAGGGAGTTGAATATTGCACCAACCCCGATTCTGCCAGTCAGCTTATAGAGCCACCACGAGGAGAATGTGGAGATCAGGAACAAGGGCAGGATAGCCCACAGGAACTCTACGAAGAAACCGATGAAGCCCGGTATCAGCCTGAAGTTGGAGGCGAACATGGGGATGTATTGCACGAGCAACAGCCCCAAGTAGGGCATTATCTTCAACCTTGAGACCCTCATTAGGTTGCCAGCCGTTGAGCCTGCAGCCTGTCTATCTCTGTAGACATGGAGATAGAGGCCCTCTGCAGAGAAGTAGACGAGGTAGAATGGGATGAAGAGGGGTAGGACCTTAAGTCGGTCGAGGCTTAGGCTGCCGAAGATGGGGACTATCATCTTGAGTTTCTCGGTAAAGAGAGCCTCGCAGGACCAGGCGAGCGAGTAGAGGATGACGAATACCGCCGCTGAGAGAACGAGGTCCCATGCCTTGAAGCTCCTCTTCAAGACCTCTTTTAGGTTGACGTTTCCTTTAGGCTGTCTATCGGCCATGATCTTTAAGATGAGGAGGCCAAAAGCGCCAGTCAGCGAGAGCCACCATGCCATGGACGAACCGAAGATGAGGGGCGGAAAGACAACAATGGCGCCAGCGAACATAGCTGGCAAAAAGAGGATTAGCCCTAGGCCACCCCAGACCAGCACCGAGTTCCTCTCCCTGAGGAACCTGTGCCCTACGATGGGTCGCTCCCCCAGCCGCTCCCCAAACCAGGCTGTAACGATCCTAGACAATGGCGCGATCAGACCGACAAAGGCTATGAGGGATACAGCGAGCACGGCCTCCCTGTAAAGGTAGTTTAGCCCCGAGCGTGTGGTGTCGGGTAGGCTGCTTGCGAAGGCGCGGCTTATCCAGTCGACGACATCCGAGACCAACGCCGGCGTGACAGGCTCGAGGAGGTGGATGGTGGTGGTGACGAAAAGTTCTCTCGCGTTCATCGAGGCAAAGGAGCCGTAGAGTCTCCCAATCGTGATCTGCTCAGTTGTCCCGAAGGCTTGGTGCAGGGATGCATCTAATCCTTGGAGGTCGAAGAGAATGTCCTGCTCCCCCACGGCTATGAGCAGGTTCTTCGGGAACGTGGGGCTGAGTGTCCCATATGACGGGTCCTCGCTGCGCTCTTCCACGCCTCCTCCGATGAAAACTGTTACCACAACGGCGTCGTCTTCATAAGCAGCCCTTCTCGCAGCCCCAGCGCCGAGGCTATGGCCGACAACCCCTATCGAGTTGTGATCGACGTAGAGTTTCGACTTCACGAAGTTGATGGCGTCGATGAGGCCAAGCGAAGGATCACCTGAACTCAGGCTGCCTCCCGAATCGCCGTGGCCGGAGAGGTCGACAGTGAGGGCCACGAAGCCCCTCCTGGAGAGCTCCAGGGCGATACCGCTCAGCGTCTCCTTGGCATTACTTATACCGTGAGCGAGGACTATGGCTGGTCTTGGGCTGTCTGGGCGTGCTTCAGAAGGAATATAGAGGAGGCCGCTCAGCTCGAAGCCGGCCGCGGGTATCTTGACATCCTCCATCTTTACGTGGCCAAAATCGGCGTCGAGGCGGTTCGCCGCGTAGATTCCTCCCAAGAATATCATCAGGAGCAAGATGAGATTGAGGTAGTCCCCCCGGAGGTGCAACTTGGATTCAAACAGAAACGGGCTGCCTTAGGTTAAAAAATGAGGCGGTGGGTGATGCCTGTACAATAATTGGGTTATGCTTTGTAGACAGTTTTTCCACCTAGGAATGTCCTGAGAACCTTAGTATCCTTGATTTCGTCCTCTGGGCAGGTAAGTATGTCGCGATCTATGATGACCATATCCGCGAGCTTCCCGGGCTCGATGCTCCCCTTCAGGCTCTCCTCGAAGGTGAGGTAGGCTCCGTTTATCGTGTACATCCTTATAGCCTCTTCCCGGGTTACGCTCTGCTCATTTCCCATCTGTGTGCCCTTCACCTCGGTTCGCCTGGCTACGGCGGCCCAGAGGCTCGGGAAGGGGGGATATGGGGTTACCGGCGAGTCGGTGCCAGCTGCGACCATGACCCCCTTGTCGATCCATGCCCTGTGGGGCTTGAGCCACTCGCTCCTCTTAGGGCCAACATTCTCGTAGTAGCTGTCCCCGAGGTAGTACAGGAAGCTCGGCTGGCTCGCGACCTGGATGCCCAGCTGCCTGCATGTCTCGAAGTTCTCCTCACTCGGCTGGTAGGCGTGGATGAGGTAGAAGCGCCTCCCCTTGATGGGCTTGACATTATTGGTCTTCTTGAAGGCTTCTAGGACGATGTCCATGGCCCGACCTCCTGCACAGTGTATGCCGACGAGCATTCCGCGCCTATTGGCTGCGTCAACGAGTTTCTGAAGCTTATCGGTCGGGACGGTCAGGAGCCCATAGGTCTTAGGCTCCCCTTCGTAGGGCTCCCGGAGGAGGGCGGTCTTCCCACCTATTCCCCCATCTATGAGCAACTTGAGCCCCTGGAACCTGAGCATGTCACTGCCGTAGCCCGTTATCATCGGGAACCTGTTGATCCTCTCCAAGCTCTTCTCGGTTGGTTCGTCCTCGTTGATGCCCCTAAGCATCGTGTTAACCCTGACCTCGAGGAGCCCCCTCTTCAAGGCCAGCTGGTAGGCGACCATCTCATCCTCCGTGATGCCGGCTTCTATGACGCTGGTTATGCCTACTGCCTTGAAGGCGTCGGAGGCGGCCTTGATCTCAGTAACCTTCTTCTCTATGTCGTCGGGGGGGATGTGGCTCCTGACGAGGGTCATGGCCGGCGACTCCTCGAGCATCCCTATCGGCTCACCCTTATCGTCCTTCACTATCCTGCCACCGACTGGTTGGGGGGTATCTTTGGTGATTCCGGCGACTTCCAGCGCCTTACTGTTGACCACGGCTAGGTGACCGCAGGTCCTTGTTAGGATCGCTGGGTTATTCGGGGCGACTTTATCGAAGTCATATCTAGTCGGGTTCCTGTGTTCTGAAAGCTTAGCCTGATCCCAGCCCCTGCCGATGATCCATTCACCAGGCTTTATTTTCTCGGCCTTCTCCTTCACAGCGGCGGCTATATCTACTATTGACCTCATGGGCGGTGTGCGGCAGTTTATGATTGTCAGCGCGTTTCCCGTTGAGATCATGTGAAGGTGGCTGTCATAGAGGCCCGGCAGGACTATCTTGCCTTCGAGGTCGATGACCTCTGTTTTCAAGCCTCTAAGTCTCTTAATCTCATCGTTGGAGCCTACGGATAGTATCCGACCGTCCTTGACGGCGATCGCCTCGGCTATACCAAAATCCGCATCTACCTTCACGATCTTACCATTAATGAGGATGAGATCGGCGGCACATGCTTGATTGGCTGACATAATCGTTCGTATAGTGAACGGTTCGGAGCCAATATATATTTGCGGCCTAGCCGAGTGAGATTGTCAGCTCCTGGACCAGTAGCTCAGGGACAAATCCACGTCCCTCCTTAGATAATCTTACGAAGCCGATCCTCTCAAGAAATTTTATATCATTGTAGACATTTTTTACGTTCCTATTAAGGATGCCAGCGAGCTCGTTTATTGAGGACGCCCTGCTCACAGCGAGTCTGTCCAGGAGCTCTATCCTCGATGAGGTGAGCCCCCTAAGCTCCTCGATGCCGAGAGGCGTATCCTCTTCAGTATAATAATCGTAATCCTCTCCTTCGCTGTAGGCCCTCAGGGCGTGGATCATGCTGCTCCACTCGACGTAATCGTTAAACCTCTCCCTGTCCATCCGTCCCTGGATGAACTCCTCATGGAGCTCCTGGAATCTGTTACCATACTTCTCCTCGAGCTTGGCTAATCTATCTGTGACTTCATTCATAGGGACGCGCCTGACGCTGCTCAACCTCATATCGATCATTGGTTTTGATGCCAATAAACGCTTATTACTTGTTCCTTGATTTTTCAGGGGTAGAGAAGAGATGAACTCTAAGATAAATAGAGTTAGTGACCTCGTTTGGGAGATACCGAGGGACGCGAACCCGAACATGAGGGTTCCGGCTAGGATCTACGCCGACGAGGCGCTCCTCATGGGGATGAGGGACGACGAGACGCTTAACCAGAGCGTCAACCTCACACAGCTTCCGGGCATACTTAAGTATGGCATCACGCTGCCTGACGGTCATCAGGGCTACGGCTTTCCTATCGGTGGCGTGGCGGCATTCGACGCCGAGGAGGGAATTATAACGCCAGGCGGTGTCGGATACGACATCAATTGTGGCGTCCTCCTGATGCGTTCTGATCTCAAGTACTCCGAGGTGAGGCCGAAGGTGGGGGAACTCATCGACAGGATTTTCAACCTCGTCCCATGTGGCGTGGGGGTCGGTAGCAAGGTCAGGCTTAGTAATCAGGAGCTTGACGAAGCTGTCTCGGGTGGGGTAAACTGGGCGATAGAGAGGGGCTATGGCTGGGATGCCGACTCAAGGCACATGGAGGAAGGTGGATGCATGAAAGAGGCGAATCCGGACAAGGTCTCGGGCAAGGCGAAGGGAAGAGGGGCAAGCCAGCTCGGTACCCTGGGAGCCGGGAATCACTTCCTCGAGGTCGCTAGGGTTCAGGAGGTTTATGATCAGGAGGCTGCGAAGGTCTATGGTATAATCGAGCCAGACCAAGTCGTCTGTTGGATACACACGGGATCAAGGGGTTATGGCCACCAGATAGCCACAGACTACATCAGGGTCATGGAGCAGGCCTCAAGCAAGTACAAGATTTCGCTGCCTGATAGGGAGCTTGCCTGTGCGCCACTGAAGAGTGGGGAGGCAGAAGACTACTATGAGGCCATGGCATGCGCGGTGAACTGGGCGTTCATAAACCGCCACATCGTCTTGCACCAGGTCAGGAGGGCATTTGAGCAGACATTCAAACGGAAGGCGGAGGACATGGGGCTGGACCTCGTCTACAGCATGACTCATAACACGGCGAAGAAGGAGGATCATGTCGTAGAAAATAGGAGGGTTAAGTGCGTCGTCCATAGGAAGGGGGCATCAAGAGCCTTCGGCCCAGGCAGAGAAGACCTTCCGGATGATTATAAGCAAACAGGGCAGCCAGTACTCCTCGTCGGAACCATGGGAACCGCTAGCTATCTCTTGAAGGGGACGGAGAAGGGGGAGGAGATAAGTTTCGCTAGCACGGCCCATGGGGCTGGTAGGGTCATGTCACGCGCTGGGGCAAGAAGGCGCTCCACCGCTAATGAGATCGTCGCTGAACTGAAGCGGAGGGGTGTCGTCATTCGTGCAGCCAGCGGTAGAGTGGTGGAGGAGGAGAGCCCTGATAGCTACAAGGACATCCATAGGGTCGCCGATGTGAGTCACAGGCTCGGCATCGGTCGGAAGGTCATGATGTCGGTTCCCATCGCGGTGGCGAAGGGCTGATTGGCCCTATAACCAGCTTTTCTTCCTAAAGTAATGAATCATGTAAGCCGCGGTAGCGAGCATTATCAGTAAGGTTAATGGGTAGCCCCACCACTGGTCGAGCTCTGGCATGTAGCGGAAATTCATGCCATAGAGGCCTGCGATGAAGGTGAGCGGGATGAATATCGTGCCGACGACTATTAGGACCTTCATTATCTCGTTCATCCTGTTGCTGATGCTGGTCAGGTAGATGTCGAGCATCCCTGAGAGGAGGTCCCTGTTCGTCTCGACGGCATCCATGATCTGGATCGTGTGGTCGTAGAGGTCGCGTAGGTAGATGCTCGTCGATGGTTTTATGATCGGGGTGTCGCAATGCTCCATGAAGCTTATGACCTCCCTCATTGGCCAGACGGAGCGACGCAGGACGATCATCTGCCTCTTAACCCTGTATATCTGCTGAAGCGTATCCATCGTGGGGTTGGTCACCAGCTCGTCTTCGAGGTCCTCTATCTTATCGCCGAGTTTCTCCAAAATCAAGAAGTAATTGTCAACGACGGCGTCGAGGAGGTTGTAGGCTAGGTAATCTGTGCCCATCTTCCTGATGACTCCCTTGCTGTTCTTGAGTCTATCCCTGACAATATTGAAGACATCCCCAGGCTTCTCTTGGAAGCTGACGACGGTATCTGAAGTGAATATTAGGCTCACCTGCTCCTCGGAGACCTCGAACTCCTCAGTCAGTCCGAGCATTTTTAGGATGATGAAGATGTAACCCTCGAACTCCTCGATCTTCGGTCTTTGCTTGGTATTTTGGACATCCTCGATGAGGAGGGGATGAATGTTGAGCCGCCTGCTAAGCTCGTTGACGAAGTTCATGGAATGCTCATTGACATCTATCCACCTTACGCCTTAGTCAATTCCTCTGAAGCACTCCTCGACGGTGTCAACGTGCCTCTCTTCGAAGTTCGACTCGTCGTAGTGGATCAAGGTCGCCTTCGAATTGCCGGTTTTGCCCGTGTCTTGTCCACCTTCCTGTTTTAGATTGAGACTGTTTGTATTCAATATAGATATTACTGATTTAGAGGGTTTAATTACTAATAAATAGGTATTTATATCGCCTTATTACCCATTTTTGGGAATGAAGTTGTCCTGCAAGGCTGTCAGGCCATATCTGTGGTTCACGCTTTACAGCCTCATGAGGCTAGGTGCTGTAAAGGTCCCCATCAAGGTCTCGACTACGGAGCTGAGCAGGGTCATCGGAGGTTCTCAGCAGTCGGCGTCCCGTCATCTCCAGCTGTTAGAGGAGGGGGGTCTAATTAACAGGAGGATCGACTCTGAGGGCGGTATTGTCGAGATAACCGAGAAGGGCGTCGAGGAGCTCAAGGGTGTCCTCGTCGACCTGAAGGCCTTCATAGAGGGGGAGGAGGCTGAAGCCTTCATCTTCGAGGGCGAGGTTGTCAGCGGCCTGTACGAAGGCGCCTATTATATCGGTAAGGGGGGTTACAGGGACCAGATCAGGGAGAAGCTTGGGTTCGATCCGTACCCTGGGACGCTTAACGTGAAGATAGGGCAGGAGGACTATGAACGGAGGCGGAGGCTCGAGGGAAGGCCCGCCGTTTTAATCGAGGGCTTCAGGAACGGGGAGCGTGCCTTCGGCGCCTGCAGGTGCTATCCCCTCCTCGTCAACGATGAGGTGGAGGGTGCCCTGATAGTTGCTGATAGGACGACCCACGATGCTGGCGTGATGGAGATTGTGAGTCCTGTGTACCTCAGGAGGCATTTCGGCCTGTCAGACGGCGACAGGGTCAGGCTCGCCTTTTCGAATCGTTCAGTATCTTACGCCTGATCTTCGATGAGCTGTTTAGGTCCTCCTCGCCGAACCTGCCGACCTGGACGACCTTGAGCCTCAGATCCTTCCTGTCCTTGATGGCGAGGACCTGCTTCATTATATCTTCTTGGTCGTGGCCAACCGCGACGATGTCGGGCTTGACTCGGTCAAGGACAGATTCGAGGTCCATGTCCTTGTATCCCAGGATCGCCTCATCCACTACCCTGAGGGACTCCACGAGCGCCCTCCTCTGGCTCTCGGGGATGACCGGGTCCCTGCCCTTGTTCTTCCTCACTGTGTCATCGGTGGCGACTACGACGACGAGCCTCGCATCTGGGCCGCCGAGCCTCTTCGCCTCCTCAAGGAACCTTATGTGTCCGTAGTGTAGGAGGTCGAAGACGCCTGAGGCGAGTACCTTTGTCAACAGTTTTCACCACTCAAACTTCGCTAGGCCTAGGAGCCTGAGTGCATCCAGGATGCCCTCGGCGTAGGCGACGCTGGTCAGGGCCGCGGGTTTGTTGTCAGCAGCGTAGTATTCCGCGTCTCTGAGGTATCGCTCTGCGTGCTCCCTGAGCTCCTCAACCTTCGCCTCGTCTATTATCCCCGACAGTTCGGTGAGCCTCATCTCTTCGAGCACCTTATGGCACCCCTCCGCATATTTCTCTATTAGCCTATCGAGCCCGCCTTTAATGATTCTCCCCTTCAGGGCTTCCTGTAGGCAGGCTGTGAGGGTCCTGAGTGCCTCCTCCTCGATGAAGTGTAGGTTGGCGGGGACGATGACGGCGTGGGGTGGTTCGCCGAAATCGAGTTTGCTGACCTCAGATGCAGCGCCGCCTCTGATTTTCTGGGTTGTGGAGCCGAGTCTGGCTACCCCTACGGTGAGGGTTGAGGGGTCTAGGCCTGACTCGATTAGGGCCGAGAGGGCGTCGTTGACTGTCACGTATCGGTTGGTCTCCAGGTCGAGGTCGAGGAGCACGAGTGTGTGTAGGTCTTGTTCGAGGTTCTCGTCGATGGCCCTGATGACGGTGTCTGATGGGCCTTTCTCAGGGAGGGGCATGGTGACAGTTCTTCCAAACTTGTACAGGCTGAGTCCTATCTCGGCGATGGCTGTGAATATGCTTGAGCCGTGGATGACTCTAGTCTCTGCTCCATTTTTCTTCGCGTCTATGAGGAGGGAGATGTGGGTTGTGGCGGATAGGGCGTCTCCCCCCACGAGGACGCCGATCTTGCCCTTTTTTGCCTGTTTTATGATGGTTTGGGCGTTCTCCTCGAGGTCGCTTCTGTGTAGGGGCGTGACCGGTTTCCTTATCGTCTCCTCTAGGCCCGCGATCGTCGTCTCCAGCTTCATTGTGTATAGCTCAGCGTATAGTTTGTCGCAGGACCTTGCCTCCTCTATCGCACGTATGCTCAGGTCCTTCTCGTCCGTGAGTCCTATGCTGATCAGAGTAAGGGTCGTCTCTCCTTCCTCCTGAGTGGGTGTCTGTTTATGTGGCCGCAGTTCTTGCATGTGGTTGCTATGTGTGGTTCCCTTTTCTGCCTTATCCTCGTGGTTGAGTTGAGCGGGTTTAGGTATGTTTTGCAGCTTCTACATATCCGTCTCCTGAGGTCGGGCGGTAGGTGTACCCTGTTCCGCGTGGCGATCCTTCTGGCGAGGTCTGCGTAGTGCTGTGCGCGTTTTTGGTCTGTCCTGTAGGTCTTGTCGGCCTGTTCGAATAGTATGTTGATCCTTTCTAGGGCTATCTTCTTGGTGTCTTTCGTTGTGGGTGCCTTCTTGTTTTTGGGGAGTTGGAAGAGTTTATAAGAGTTGAGTAGGGAAGTTGGGCTGGGGAGCGGGGTAGGGCAGCCAGGTTAGCCCGTGGGGCTCATAACCCCAAGGTCGGAAGTTCAAATCTTCCCCCCGCTACTTTTAACTAAATTTAAAAATCTCGGAAGGAAAATAAGTCTTTGTTGATTTTCTGACATAAAACCTTAGTCTAATGCAGTCACTGCTTAGTTCTCAGAAGTTCGATCTCTTCCCGTCTAAGCGGAGGCTGAGTTCCCATACAAATCACGTGTACGTTTATGTTTTAGCAGGGCGAACATCGTATCCTCCCATCCTCAAGTCTGGCAATCCTATCAACCATCGAATTGGCTTCCTCGACATCATAGGTGACGTAGATCACTATAGCGCCCAGTTTGTCGAAGATTTTCCTTAGGTCGCCCATGAGCTGCTTTTTGAGCTCGGGATCGAGAGAGGTTAGAGACTCATCCATCATAGTATCTTTGGTCTCACCGCCAGGGTTCGGGCTAAAGCTACTCGTTTCTGCTGTCCCCCACTTAACTGGTCGGGATAGAAGTTTCTAACCTCCTTGACGTGCGCGCACACCAGTCTTTACAATCAGCTTCGTCGAGGACTCCGAGCATTGGCGAATCGCCGAGGTTGAAAACTCATCGATATCTGCCCGTACGGATAACCTTGGCCCGATCAACACAAGCTTGTCAATTTATAGGTCGGCGGCTCTGGTAATTCTAGTCGCAGTTAAATTCGGTGCTTGCATTATTCGTGCACGCGATAAGATATCTAAATAAAGTTGTGTTCTAGCGTACCCATCCCTTAATAGAATTAATGACCCAGTTACCTGACTGTTTAGAACAAATGTATGTTTTCCCACCATAATCCCAGTTCATGGCTGGGTCATCGGCTCGATAAAATAAAAAGTATGACAGTAGGACCTCAACCATATTAGAGTAAGACGAGCGCGCATTTTTATATCCCAGGTTTTTAAGTACTGATGATAGAAAAATTACTTCATACATATGAATCTTTATATCCATCTTTTTTCATATAAACTTGGATGGTTAAGAACAACTACGTGTTAGATATTGAGCTTGCTCTCAAGGAAGGTAAGCTGCCGTCTGACCTACTAGGCATGATACTTACTTTTCTCGACTTCAAGTCAGCCGAGATAAGGATATACAACCTGCTCCTCAAGAACTCCCTTACTATCAAGGATATAGAAGAGAAGCTAGGAATCTCCGAGAGAACCATCAGGAAATACATCGACAGACTTGACAAGAACGGCCTCATAACCAAGAAGGTGGAGCAGGGCAAGAGGCTGAGGTACGTCTACGCCGCGGTCGCGCCGCGTGAGGTGTGGAATAAGCTCGAGAATAGGATACAGCGGATGCTCGGCGAAGTGACGAAGGTCCTAGAGTCGAAGGCCTTCCTCCTCTGACCTCACTAGTACGCGTCCTCGAAGGTCCCCACGCCGTCCCCTAGGTTGTTGAGAGTTATCGAGCGTTTCCGTGTCTTAAGAGTGAACTCCCTCGGCTTAACGGCGTACTCGACGTAGACTTGTGTTCCGCCGCCCTTCATAGTGAATTCTTTTCGAGCATAGGCATCCAGTGCCATAGTAACCTTCTTGTCGCCATCCCGGCCTTTAATGACCCACCCGCCTTCCTCGCTGGTTATATCCAGCATCGGGTTAGCAAGCCTGATGACTTCGCCGTTCTCTTTATCGAAGAATGTGAACGAACTGTGTATGAACGTCTTCGAGATCTTCCCAGTTTTCAGTGTGAAGAGAGAGGCCACCGAGCCATTCCTGAAGACTATCCTCCCCCAGTGAAAGGGGCCGTAGATGGTGACGCCGAACACCTTCTGAATGTGCGCTGTCCCATCGAAAGGACTCCCAAGCACCGTCCCCTCAGCACGCGAGTAGATGTCCACCCAGCCCATGCCGAACGGCGGGATGAATACGCCACGCGCGTCCCTGTCCTCGAGGAAATTACTCCTACTGAGGACCAAGTCGATGATCCCGCCAACCCTGAGCCGATAGTCGGGGTAGCCGCCGCTGAGCGTCATCGTCTCCCCGGAGATATCAGTAGCTATCTCATCACCACTTAGGCGGACAGATACATTGGAGTCACCCAGGTCATGTACTCGCTCCCCATCGAAGACCCAGCCTGAGGTTACCGCCCTGAGTTCACCATCGCCCATCCTACATAGGGCCATCTCTCTGCCGTTGAAGAGCATTCTCTCCCCGTATTTCCGGTAGATGAGGAGCATAATCTGCACGGGTTTCTCACCCCTCTCACCAAAGAAGAGAAACCACCAATACTCCTTGCCCAACGGCGGGAGTGGCTCGGTGTTGAAGCTAACCCGATCCAGGATCTCCTTCTCGACGCTGGGGCCGTTGATTGATGAGACCTTCCTCAGTAGTCGATAGGTGTCAAGTACGCCGCGGCTCTTCGTCAACCGATCACCTGCAACTTCTCACCCAGATACTTTGAGCCGATCTCCGTCGTCAGCGCCGCGTAGAGGCGGAGCGTGTTAAAGATGCCACCGACGCTCTGCGCATTCCTCAATGTGTAGACCGAGTTCAGGATCCCAAGTAGGGAGTCTCTGTCGAATGCGTCCATCATATGGTCGAGGTCTACGTCGATGTTTATAGTCGCGTCAGGTTGCTTCTCGCCCACGATCTTAACGGAGTCAATGTTCTCCCTCGTCGTCTTGACGATGTAACCAGCCGACTTCGCCCCATATCTCAGCGTCACCTGGATGTTCTGGGGCCCAAGTATCTTGAAGAACCGGGAGACCTCTATACTATCTTCGACGGGAATTTTTCTCTCATTCTCCTCCGTCTCGGCCTCCATCATGGCGTCGAGGACGACGTCGACATGGCTCCGGATGTCGCCCTCCCTGAGGTTGCTCCCCGCGTCCTTGACGAAGGCCAGCTTACTGAGTATCTCATCGACAAAGTCACCCAAGGGCACCTTCTTACCGGTCCTATTCTGCATGACGCTCGCCCTGTCCATGAAAGTGTTTAGAGTCCAGAACCTCGCCATGCAGTAGCTCTCCAGCTTCTCTAACTCCTCCGGGCTCACTGAGTTGAGCCTGTACACGGAGTGCATCTCATCATACTTGGCCCAATCGCGCTCGAAGATGAGCTCCTTCAACGCAAGTCTATCGTAGAACTCGGTCCCAGGGAAGGGCGTCGCGATGCCGAAGGCGCAGTTCATCAGCCCGATCTCCTTCGCAAAGACGGGGAAGCGCTTTATCTCCTCCTCGCTCTGGCCTGGGAGGCCGATCACCATGGTCCCCGACACGTTTGCGCCGTTCGCCCTCAGGATCTCGACTGCCCGCCTCTGGGTCTTGAGGGTCACGCCCTTCTTCACTTCATTGAGATCACTCTGTTCTGGGCTCTCTATCCCAAGCTCGTAGTTGAGTATCCCGTTATCACACATCTTCTTGACGAGTTCGGGGTTTGCTGCTACGCTGTCCCCCCGAGTCATCACAGAGAAGACCGCGTCCAAGTCGCTGTTATGAAGCAGATCGCAGAGGCGATCCGTCCTCTCGGGGTCCCCCATGAAGTGGGGGTCCGTCACGAGGATGTACATTGGTCTCCCTCCGTGGTATGCGGAGATCTCGGATAGTTCCCTCATGATGTTTTGGGGTGACCTGAACCGCATGTGGTTTCTGCTCATGTATGGCTCGCAGCAGAACACGCATGTGCCCCAGCAGCCTCGCGACATGGTGATGACATCGTAGTCTCTCCCGTTTCTGCTCATTCTGCACATGTATTTGTGTCTGCGGAGGTGGCGGGCGGGGAATGGGAGTGAGTCCAAGTCTTGGATGGGAGGTCGGTCTGGGTTGTGAATCACACGATCCTTAACCTTGTAGGATGTGCCGGGGACGCCCTCGGGGGAACCGCGCCGCACGAGGTCCTTCATGGTGAGTTCTCCCTCACCGCGGACTACGATGTCGACGCACGCATTAGAAAGTAGCTCCTCCGGGATCGCAGTGGGGTGGTACCCACCGAGCACCGTGACAGCTCCACTCTTCTTGGCGAGCCCAGCGAGTTGCAGTCCCTCGTTGTGGTCCGTAGCCGAGAGGGATAATCCGACTAGATCCGGTTTGAGTGTATCTAGGTGGCTCTGGAAGGACTGGGTCTCGAACCCCATGTCCCGTATCCACACATTCTCGACTTCTCTTTCGATCGAGGCGGCGATGTACTCGAGACCAAGGGGGATAACATCGTTCACGAAGCCGAGGCCACTCTTCTTCCCCGGATTCACTAAAAGTACTCTGTTAAACGTCATATACTATCTCAACCGTTATTGGACGACTCATGAAGATGTGTCTCAGTGACTGGCTGAAGACGGATCTTGGATGATTTCGAAGGTATTTTCATAGGCCATGGTTCTCCAATTACTATGAAGATAAACACACATATATATGAATTCATCATTTCATAGGAGAATGTTCAGGGTAGGTATCTTCATCCCCGTCTACCGGGAGTCCAAGCATCTTGAGCTGCTTCTCCACACACTAATCGAAGACACATACCCTGACAAGAAGATCGTAGTCTGCATCGACGAGCCCACCGATAAGACGCGAGGGCTCATAGCCGCTATGGAAAACGTGGTTGAGTTCCATGTGAGTGGGGATAGGCTCGGGAAGGTGACCGCTCTCAACAGCGCCGTCGCTGGGACAGAATGCGAGACTCTGATCTTCTTAGACAGCGACATAGAAGTCCACCAGAAGGGCTTCGTTGAGCGCATCGTCGATGAGATAACCCCCTTTGATATCATCGACATCAAGAAAAAGATCATAAGGGACTCCTACTTGGCGCGCCTCGTCAACTACGACTACCTCAGCTCAAACTTCACTAACTTCGTCTTCTCGAAGTATCTCGGCAAGTGCCTCGCCTTCAACGGTTCTGCGTTCGCCATAAAGAGGGGTGCCTGGGACCACTTAGGTGGCTTCGGCAAGGAGATCTGCGAGGACCTCGATATGGCGACGAGGGCCTACATTGAGGGTTTGAGGTTCGGTTACGCGCAGGACATCGAGGTCTACAACAGTGTTTCTCCGAGCTGGCGCATATGGTTAAAGCAGAGGGAGCGGTGGGGGCTCGGACAAGCAAACTGGTTGAAGCGATACTACCTGAACCTAGCCTCTAGCATCAGGGAACACGCGAGTGTCATGCTCACCGCCCTCATGATACTCTTCCCATGCTTCCCCCTCCTGGCCGTGTGGTTCGCCCTCCCGGACACGCTCTACCTTAATGTGATAGACCTCACGCTCATCATATTCGCGGGGCGATACATCGTCTTCACCTTACCCGTCGTCGTCATATCCCTCGTTGTGTTAACCCTCAAGATCTTCACCATATTATTGATCATTTTCTCCTGCGCCGCCATTGTTTACTACTTCTTCGCTAGATATCTCGAGTATCCCTTCTCTCTGTTCGACTTTATCTTATTCTTCTTTATCTACAACCCTCTCTGGCTCACCATCTCTATCGTGAGCATAATCAGGATAACTCTCTGGCAGAATCACATTCACTTAGACTGGAAGGTTTAATGCATATGGATCAGGCTGGATAAGACTTGGGGTTGCTCAATCATAGTCTAGCGAATCAAGTGTACGCATACATCTCTAACATTAGAGTGAGGGATTGGGGGGCCTATATCGGTATGTCACTCCTCGGTTATTTACAGATAATGAATATAACTCAGTGGACATCATCGGGCTATCTCAACTTCGCCGCATATCTCGTGACCATCACATTCTATCTCAGTTTCTCCTTCTCTATCAATAACTGCTTCGACCACGAGGGCGACAGACTTGGCTCTAAGGTTTCACGAAATCCCATCGCTTCTGACCATATCCGTGTACAGGGAGGTGTTCTTTTCTCCGTGATCCTTGCTTTGTTGGGCCTAATTTTTTCAGGTTTCTGGTTCGGTGCGGGACCATTATCGATCTATGTATTGATGTTGCTACTGAGTGGGGCTTACTCGATACCCCCAATTAGGCTAAAGTCAGTTCCCTTCCTCGACCTTGTTACCCATGGCCTCTTCTTCGGATCTTTAATAGTGCTTTACGGGGTAACAGTGACTGGAGGCTTCACTTATGCTAGTTTACCCCTATTCTTCAGCGTCTTCATACTCTCTCTGATACTTGAGCTTCGGAACCAGATTGATGATGTCGAAGAGGATATAGTGACAGGTGTGGAGACGACGGTGGTCAGAATCGGTTCCTCGAGGGCAAACAAGCTTTTTTACAGCTTGCTTGCAATCCACATCGGGCTGCTTATTTACATACTCAATCTTATTGGGAGCTTTGCAATTACTGTTATTTCGATTAACTTCTTCGTTGGTTTTATAGTCAAATTTTTCATGTGGCGAAACAGGAGGGGATTTCAAATATTGATAGAGATAATAACCCCTTTAGTATACTTCATTTTTTTTACTACATCTTATGTTTAGTGCTCTCAACTAACCTGCGCGTGTGTAAGCTGCGATCGGGTTATATTGGCTTCGACGCGGGATTGGTTACCTGAGGCTACGCGCCTCCAGCTCTCCTCTCGGCTGGGTGTCTGGGTGATGGCCTTTTTGGCTATTTTTAAAAAGGGAGAATCTTTGTCTATACTTAGAGTCTCCTTGAAATCTAAAAATGCCTCCTCCTTGTCCCTAATCATTAAAAAATTTAACTTATGTCTCCTAAAGGCTCAACAGATACCTCAGGAAGAAGCTGTAAACTAGTCATGCATTTAAAATAACATGAAGATTATTAATCCTTTTAGAGAATAACAAAACTAGATTAATTTAACACTAGTTCAAACGCCAGTTTGCCACTACCCCCCGCTACATTTTCCTTCCTACTCGTTCGGTTTCATTTTTCTTCCATCATAATAATAATTAGAAATACAGAGTATAGAAATCTACACTCTTTTAGATTTCACATCTATATTTAATCTATGGAATCACCACTATCTCAAGTAATTTTAATAATGGATAAAATGAAAAGGTACAATGTGATTAGTAGGTTCCCATTATGCGGAAAAGGAAAATCATTGCTATTTTAACATTAGAAATTATCGCGGGGGGAGCCCCGGCATTTTTCACTGCAAACCGCCTCTCAAACATAAGGCCAATGTCTTATGTGCTCGTATAGAGGTGAATTTATCATGATAGAACCCGAACATCTGATAATATTCGGCTCGATCATGCTCGCGACGTGGTTCCTCTTCACCTACAATTGGCCACGCATGATCCTATACGTGTTCAAGAGAGCGATCCTCGGTAAAGGATTCGGTGACGGCCCCATCCCGATCAATACACTCCATACGGAACCCCAGACGCTCTTTGCAGATCCCATCCACCCGCCCGTCTCAGCCTCAAACTTGGCGACTACCGGCGTGAACCGCGACACACTCCTCACGGTCGGCATATTAGACCTAAGTAAAGGACCGCAAATCCTGCACGTTCCGGACATGAATGGCCGCTACTACAGCTTGCAGTTCACTAACCCGTCGAACAACACCGTTTTCGCCTACGTCGGCAGACGCACAACGGGAACCGAAGCCGGCGACTACCTCATCACGGGGCCGAACCGGAAAGGACAGGCGTCAAACAGCATGAAACAGATATTCTCGCCGAGCAACTCGGTGCTGGTCCTCGGCCGAGTGCTCGTGGAGAGCGACGTCGACCTACCGACCGCCCATCATCTCGCAGAACAGATACAGCTCACACCGCTAAACCACGAGGGATCAATATGAACAGCAGAACATACGCTATTCTTACGGCACTCATCGGCGTGGTATGCATCTCTTTCATCATCTATCTGTTCTTCTTTGCCCAATCAAGAACCGTGCGTAATGATGTCGTGCAAGGCTTTCTCATCGGCTTCGGGCTGTCGTTTGTCACGGCTCAAATCTACGCGAGGATCAAGACCACGAAGGTCAACGGCTGGACCACCATGTTCGGATGCGGCGAGCCTGGCAATGGCATTCTGTTCAGAGCCGCGTGCGCCCAAGTATTTCCCGGCCCGATAAATGTACAGAAGGAGGCGATGTACTGGACGACGGATGTAGACTTCGCGGGCCACCTGCTCTCCGGAGAGCATGACTACGTCATGCACTTCCCGGCGGGACAGCTCCCGCCGAACGATGCATTCTGGTCGCTGACTATGGGCGATGAGAACAATCGCTTTGTGCCGAATCCAACGAATCGGTACAGCGTGAGCGACCGGTCGGGACTCGTGCCAAACGCCGACGGCTCCGTCGACATTTACATTCAGAACGCCGCTCCGGCAGGCCATGAATCCAACTGGTTGCCCGCGCCTGCGGGCAAATTCATACTCTGGCTGCGTGCCTACCTGCCCGGTCCAGCGATCCTGAACGGCGAGTATCACGTGCCACCCGTTGTAGGCGCGCATCGTTAGAGCTAACAACTACAAATTTGAATTTCGATAGTTCAAACGATTGTTTGCCACTACCCCCCGCTACCATGGTTCTCGCGCGTGGTGTGTTGACCCCCTCCCCCCTCTATCTGGGTTTGGGTGGTTTCATCGTTTTTCTGGTTTGTTTTGTTGTTTGGGGGTGTTTTCGGGTTTGTTTTGCTCTTGTTCAGGTGCTGTTCTGCTACTGTTCAGCTACGGTTCAGCTTGAATGGTTTTTGTGTTTGGAGGCTGTGGGGTGAGCCTCTTGGCCGTGTCCTGGTTGGGGGGGAGTTGCGTTCATCGTTCTCTGTGCCTTTGCCTCCGTATTTTGCGGGGCCCGAGGCTTTCGGCGCCTTGGACGAGCTCGGGGCGGGGCCGAGATTCGTCGCCACGCCCGATGTTTCATGTGTCTTCAGCGTCTTTTCTCGGACCGGAGCAGCTTCTGCAGTTCTTTGACGTTTTCCCTAAAGTATGACAGGTCTGAGTGAAACATCCGTACCCCTTTTCTCAGGCGCGAGAACTCCTGGGAGAACTCGGGGGAGTACAGGAGTTGTTCAAGTGTGTCAATGTGTTTCAGCAGTGGCTCGATCCTCAGGTTGGTCCAGTCTGTCTCGGGATCGAGTTTAGAGAATTCCTCCCTTAGTTTCTCGAAGCTGTGTTTTAGTTTGGGCAAGCCTGCCTTATACACTCTGTCAACCATCTCTTCCTTCCTCTGCACGCCCGGCGTTTTCCTCTCTGCGGCCACGAATTTAAGGGTGCTCGTATGCGAGAGCCCAGTCCGCGTCAACTTAAAAAACATGGATCGTTCGAGTATAGATGAGTGGCGTAGCTATGGAATTTTACGAAGCCGTCAACAAGCGAAGAAGCGTGAGGGAGTTCCAGACAAGACCCGTGGAAGTAGAGAAGCTCATGAGGATCCTGGAGGCGGGGCTCAAGGCGCC
>Ga0172365_10000641_pt1 | contig 24123 bp, 22 predicted proteins | sample LakKivSesite48cm_FD_114535 | JGI IMG/M metagenome (GOLD analysis project Ga0172365, IMG submission 114535) | Sediment microbial communities from Lake Kivu, Rwanda - Sediment site 48cm | ecosystem: Environmental > Aquatic > Freshwater > Lake > Sediment | place: Rwanda: Western Province, Lake... | reverse complement strand
TGCATTGCCTTTGTTAAGGGAAGGATACAGTAGGCGTAAGTGCATGGGGTATTCAACTTTGACGGGGCTGGTTGAACCTGTTGGAGGTTTGTTAGGGGTTGCATTAATTTCTATTTTTCATCCGATTTTACCTTGGGGACTGGCTTTTGCAGCAGGCGCTATGCTTTTCGTTGTGAGCGATGAGATGATACCTGAAAGCCATAAGAAAGGTTTTGAAAGAGAAGCGACCTTTGGATTAATAGCGGGCTTCGTCGTAATGATGCTGCTAGATTGCCTTTTTACTTGAAATGATCTCAAACGGATTGGATAGGTCCTTCATGGGAAAATACGTCAAAATATCTGAAACTAAGAATGTTCCAAGAAACACTATGCGAGTCTTCAAAGTAGAAGGGTTGGAGATACTCATTGTTAATGTCGAAGGAGAGTTGTATGCATTTGAGAATCGATGTCCGCACATGGGCTATCCGCTCTATTTTGGAAGTCTGGAAGGAAAAGTGTTGACGTGTGGTTTTCACTATGCCAAATTTAATGTAACAACTGGAAAATCCTTAGGAGCAGTTACGCACAAGTCCCTAAAGACGTTTAAAGTCAAAATCCAAGACTCTTCAATACTTGTTGAAGTTTGATCGCATTTGCAGCCTTCTTACGAGCTTGAAATCTATTTGAAGCTCAATTTTTAGATATTTTCTAGAAAAAGAACAGAATTGCGTCTTAACCCCGATATTTTAAACCGATATTTGAACCTATCCCGGACTACCATTGTCTGGGCGCGAATTTATACTTTTGAGGCTGGTTTTCGCGGATTTCTTTGAGCATCTGTTGCTTTAGGGCTACGCTGAGTTGGTGCAGCGCGCGCAGAAGCAAGAAATGAATAGCTTCTTCAGTTTTACGCAGTCAGAAAATCTTGATAATTCTGAACTGCGTACTTCTTGCCTTTCCGCGTTACCTTAAATCCTTCCTTTTGCAGCAGTTCTTTCTGTGCCTCCGCTCCGCCAGGATACTTTTCATTCAAGAATCCATTCACCTTTAAAGTACGCCAATATGAAATACCAAGATTTTTGCCTTGTTTAGCAGCTTCTTCTGCCGCGTTTGCTGCGGTCATAATGAAGATTCCTGTTGTGAGAGAACAGCAAGCCTTGACTTTGTGTTTTTCTGCGATTTCCTTGCAGATTTCAACGATAGTGATTAGTTTTCCCTTTGGCACTTTTTTCATTATTTCAACAACTTCGCTTGGATTAACAAGAACAACTTCGTCTCCTACCTCGGCCCCCATCTTGTGAACTGCGTTGTAACACGGAAACCTCTTCTCTAATCTCAGTACCTTCGGCAAACCTTTCTTGTCTGCAAGCTTCTCCTGCCAAGATTTCCTTCTGTAACTCATTCCGTCTTCGCCTCTTGTTTTTCCTACACCAACATCAGCAATTCTACAATTTTGTTCTCATTTATTTCTTTCACGAGCATTTTGCTTACAAAGGTGCGGGGGGGGCTATGTTTAAACTCGGTTTAAATTCTCGGTTTTTCACGCCTATCAAGGAATTTAATCGCCGAATTTGTTTTGAATTGGTGGAATTTGAACTCTCCCCACTTGGGTGACGTCTCCCAATATTGTTTCTGCGCAAACTACCCTTTTTTATTTTGCCTTTCCTAATGTGGCTCTTGTGAGGAAGAGCTCTTCTTCACCAAGATTGGGATCAGCAAGCCGTATGCTGAGATCGATATGAGTGGTGTGTGAAGGATCAGGTTCCACAGGGTGTATCCGGGCATAATGAAGAACGACATAGCGTTAAATAGACCGATTAGCAATCCAACGAAACTTGTGATTCTGAGTAGAAAGATGTTAACCCTTGGATGTGTCAAGGTCAAAACGGCTACTACGGGTGGTGTTGTGGGACAGTACATCACCCCGAAAGAAGATGTGAGCAGCAGAGGGTTGAAGTCCGGGTTCAGCTCAGCGTTTATCGGAGACCAAAAAGCCAGAAAAACAAAAGGTAAAACCCAATATTTACAGGTGTGGGACAGGCAGTGTTCTTATTCTGTTTGGAGTCATTGCTATTTTACTTTATGACGTGCGTAAGAAAAAGGATTGTCAATTCTTTTCTTGCTTGCTTTCTTGGCTAGCTTTTTCTATGAGCGTTAGCCACTTGTTCTTTCCCTCTATTTCTATTCCACATCCAAATTAGAAGAAGAAGGCTCGTTGAATTTCAAGGGGCCTTCTACTTCTAACTTAAGTCTCTTAATCTTCTGCTTGACAGAATCAACTGTTTTCCCCAATAGAGCAGCGATTTTTTCAACCGAAGCCCCTGATTTAACAAGCTCCTGCAGTTTCCGCTCTTCCTCAACAGTCCACGGTTTTCCCTTGACTCTTCATGACCCTGAATAAGGCCTATCTGCACGGCGCAGATCTTACAGAACGTTTTAAGGATGCGCATTGAACGGTCATGTTGCCAAGCGAACACCCGTTCCCTCTTCACAACCTGAAAGTAAACAGGATGCTTGGATAGCTCCTAAAAATAGCAGCACCATTTCCGCAAGCATTTTCGCATTTATCTTCTCGATATTCCTTATGAACAAGTATGACGATCGTACTGGAATAAAGGGTTTGCGCCAATGAGAGCAGATCGCAAGACCCACAGTACCCACGCTTAACGCATAATACTAGAGTGTTTGACTAGCGCAAACAGTAGCTCTTCCAAGGAAAGGATGTCAAAATTTGATTTGGTCATGTCCCTCAAACCATTATGGTCTTCTAAATGAGCAATACGGATGGCTAGACATTTAAGCAGCCTTCGCACCTAAAAAAAGAATAAGAAATCGCGATGTGACATAGATGAACCAATATGATGAGGAAGCCCTCGAAAAATTCCGACTTTCAGGAAAAATTCTTCGAGAAACAAGAGAGGAAATGAAGAAATTTGTCCGTGAAGGAATGCCAATTATTGAAATCTGCGAAAAAGCTGAGAAGCTCATACAAAAAAAAGGCGGGAAACCAGCCTTTCCATGCAACGTTTCTATAAATGAAATAACAGCCCATTACACTTCTCCGCCAAACGATGAAAAAAGAATACCTGAGAAATCTATAGTCAAAGTCGACATCGGTGTGCATGTGGACGGCTACGTAACCGACACCGCGTTTACAGCATGTTTCGATCCCGAATATGAAATCCTCGTGGAAACAGCGGAACAAGCTTTGAAAGTGGCAGTAGACACGATACACCCGGAAATGTCAACCTCAAAAATAGGCGGAATCATCGAAAGGGCAATAAGAAATCGTGGTTTTAAACCTATCTCAAACTTGACTGGGCATTCGGTTGGAAGATATCTTATACATGCGGGGACTTCCATACCAAATGTTCCGCAAATGTCCTTTTCGAAAATTAAGCTCGGCGGAGTATACGCCATTGAACCTTTCGTAACTCTTACAAATGCTGCTGGTCGAGTCGAAGACACCACAGAAGTTACAATTTTCCGTTTTCTCAAGTCCAAATCGTTAAAGAATCCATACTCAAAGCAACTTCTAAAATATATTGAAGAAAACTTTAGAACATTGCCTTTTGCCCAACGCTGGTTGCAGGATGTAATCCCGAAGGAGCATTACAGAGAAGTCTTCAGAGAATTGTTGTCATCAAAGTCTGTCATGGGTTATCCAGTGTTCATCGAAACAAGCAGAAAACCAGTTGCCCAAGCAGAACACACAGTTTTGATAGTCAGGAACGGTTGCGTTGTCTTAACGTAGGGAAAACCCCTTTTCTTTTTCTTTGACTTCTCTGTAAATTGCTGTTATTATCATTTTTTCGTTGCATTTTTGGCAAAGTTCAAGTTCCTTGAATACGTAGTCACCACGGCTGAACTCCCTGACGTTTTTGAAGCCACATTTTCTGCATTCAATAGTTGTTACTATAGGAGGCGTCTCAATTTTCAAGCGCGCCATTCGCCTTCTTGACTGAAGCAGCACGTAAGTAGACATGCTTACACCGACGAATCCCACGAGCAGCAAGTATCCCGCTACAACCTCGTTGCCGTAACTGAACGCGTTAACGGCTAGTACAAGAGCTGTCAACGACAATGCCAAGGTTATGAATATTATCATCAAAACGAACGTTGAAACTCTTGCAGTTGCAGATTGCGAATTTCCACTCATATTACACATTCCTCCTACTGTCCGATCCCGATGGTGTTGCCTACTCCGACAATTACTACCTTATCCCCTTCTTTTGTTCTTTCCAAAATAACACTTTTCACCCTTTCGATAGCCTTATCGACAGCATCTGAAATCTCTTTGCGCATCGGCGACACGGCATCGCCAATGTCCTCCTTGATCACCACAGCGTTTATCGGAATGCGGTACTTTAGGGTGGATTCCTCAATCTTGAATTGGTCAACACCAGGCCCACCTATGGCTGCACCAATGCCTTCCGCGACTTCGCCAACTCCTTCACCTTCAAGTTTGAGGCCAGCGTCAATCATCACTACAGTGGAAATTTTTCCTTCATTTTCTTCGATGATCGTCTTTATCGCATCGCCAGGCTTGCCAACGTTCCCTCCCGGGCCCTCAGCTTTTATAACATACGCAACACGGCCTTCTATGGGCACTTGGCCAACAATACAATCTTTCTGTATTTTTCTTGTTTCAGCGCCATGCATGAGTTTTGCTGCCACCAGCGCGCCTGCTCCGTCCCCTATTGGTTGACCATAAGCAAAGGCTTTTAGCGCACTTGCGTACGCTTCTGCCTCTCGCATGACCATAGGTAATATCATTTGTATCTGCATTATGATGTATAGGCTCAGTGTTTTCTTTCCGAGCAAATAGAAGTGCCTTATAACCTTGTAGATGTAGTTTAGCGCCATTGCCGCTTCTAACGTATTCTCCAAATTGAATCCTTGAGGTTCATCCGTGGCTGGCGCCATCAGTTTCACTTCATCCTTAAGTCGAGTGTCCCTTACATCAAGTATGTTATCAAGTTTCCAAACTATACCGGCTGGGTCCATGCTTTGCGGCGGTATTGTAAAGTATTCCAAGAACCTATCAACCCTTGGGGTTGGGTCTGCCTGCGGCTTGCCGATTTCTTTAATTGTTTCTATCGCAATTTTCCGTCCTTCGTCCTTTATGTATTTAAGTTTGTAAAGAGAACCTTCCACTTCTCGGAGCATCACGTACATTTGAATTCTTTGTCCGTAGAACAGGAAAACTATGAAAACTCCATAAAAGAGTATACTAAGAATCTGTGTTAGGGAGTCGCCTCCTGGAAATTGAAGAAACTGATTCTGCAAGACCGACATCCCCGCCAATTCAATCAAGACTTCATTCACCCTCGGAAAACTGTCAACGCTTAGTTATAAATCTTAGCTAATTCTCCTCTATTTTTTGTCAACTAAGGAGGGCTGCCAGCTTTCCCAGGTTCACGTGGCCGAAGACCACACTAAAGCTGGAAACGGAACGCGGTTTAACTTCTGAGTTCGGAATGGGATCAGGTGGGTCCCGCGCCCTATGGCCGGCATACCCAAAATACACGTTTAGTTTAGATTCATTAACTTTTCGCTTGAATTTGAAGCTAGCAAAAGGTATCAACGATTTTTCCGGCATTTCTTAGCCTAAGTTTTGCTTATGCTATAAATTGAAGTTTTCTTTCATGTTCTACTCTTTGCCAACTGTCGCAACTGCCCTCTCGAAAATGTCCAAGCCCACTTTTGCTTCTTCCTCAGTGACACATAGTAATGGAATTAGCCTTATTATGCTCGCGCCGCATCCAAGCAATACAAGTCCATTCCCTAATGCTCCTGAGAGATTTTTCTCTATCATCCCTCGCGTATTCTTTGGTCTTTCTGTTCTTAACAAGCTCCACTTTCTAAGCGAGACTCAGACCGCGGATATTCCGGACGATTTCGTATTTGTCCCTCAGTCCTTGAAGCCTTTCTTTAAGAAATCCTTTCATTTTGGCGGCGTTTTGAACCGAACCATTTTTGATTAGTTTTATTGTCCCAAAGCTGCCCTGCACGCAAGCATGTTCCATCCATGGGCGTTGCTATGCACTCCAGAAATCCGTGGCATGTGACCGACACTACAGGAGCTGAAGTTCTCAGGAACAGCCTCTTAAAAAGTGGAGCGTAACATAGAAATTGAAATTGGACTCTCTGGCTTTCATCACTAAAATATTTCGCTCTAAATGGCAGAACTGAAAAGATCAGATGAGACTGCTAAAACCCTTATGTAATAGAATCTATATTTCTATGGTTATTCACTGGAAATATTGGAGGTGCAGTTGAGCTCGGAAAAGTTTTGGTCACGTCCGCTTGGCCCTACATAAATGTAACACCCCACTTAGGTAACCTAGTTGGCTCCGTTTTATCCGCAGACGTTGCCGCGAGATACTACAGGCTGAAAGGCGAAGATGTTCTGATGGTGAGCGGTTCGGATGAACACGGAACTCCTGTAGAAGTGGAAGCCATAAAACAGGGCATATCTCCCAAGGAACTGACCGATAGAAACCATGCAAGAGTGGCTGAGCTGTTCAAAAAATGGAACGCGTCCTACGATAACTACACGCGAACGGAAAGCCCAGCGCACAAAGAGTTCGTGCGAGATCACCTAATGAAAATTTACCATAACGGATACATCTTCGTCCAAGAAACGCAGATGCTCTACTGCGAGCACTGCCAACGCTACCTGCCAGATAGATTTGTGGAAGGCAAATGTCCCTACTGTGGTTATGAACGTGCCAGAGGAGACCAATGTGATGTTTGCGGATGGCTTTTGGAACCAATATTGCTGCTTGAACCTCACTGCGTAATATGCGGGAACAAGCCAGTAGTCAAAACCACTAAACACTGGTACATTGACCTCTCAAAATTCTCAGAAGAACTCAGTGAATACATCAAGAACAACGAGCAGTTCCCAAGCAACGCCAAAAACTTCAGCTTAAACTGGATAAAAGAAGGACTGAAACCGAGAGCCGTAACGAGGGATGTTGAATGGGGAATCCTTGCCCCGTTCCCTGGGGCAGAAGGCAAAACAATCTACGTCTGGGTTGAAGCAGTCCTAGGCTACGTTTCGGCAACAATCGAATACTTCAAAAACAGAGGACAGCCAGAAAAATGGAGGGAATTTTGGTTCAACAAGGACGCTAAGACACTCTATTTCGTGGGAAAAGACAACATCCCATTTCACACGATAATACTCCCGGCACTGCTGCTGGCCTCGGGCGAGAATTACAATCTGCCGTGGAATGTGTCTGCAACCGAGTTCCTGCAGTTCAAAGGCGAAAAAGCGTCTAAAAGTCAAAGAATCGGCATATGGATCGATGAAGCCCTGGAACTTTTCCCCGCGGATTACTGGCGCTTCTTCCTAATGGCGACAAGACCAGAAACCAAAGACACAAACTTTTCCTGGGATTTCTTCATCGAGAAAATCAACTCAGACCTAAACGATACGTTCGGCAACTTCATCCACAGAACACTAACATTCATAAACACGCGATTCAACAGCGAAATCCCCAAACCACAAGGGCTGAAGACTGAGGGCAAGGAAACACTCGAAGCACTCAGGGAAAAAGTGGAAACAGTCGCCGACCAGATTGAGGCCTCAAGATTGCAGTCAGCCGCGAACACCGTAATAGGAATAAGTCGCATGGGAAACCAGTATCTCAACGAGAAGGAACCGTGGAACCTGATCAAGGAAGACGAGGAAAAAGCGGCAGCCGTCCTTTACGTGGCAACACAAATCGTCAAAAGCCTCGCAATAGTTTCAGCTCCCTTCATTCCCTCGACTGCTGAGGAACTTTGGAAGACGCTGAATCTGCCAGGAAGCGTCCACATGCAGAGATGGGCCGAAGCCTTGAAGCCTTTACCACCTAGACATAAAATAGCGAAGGCTGAGCCTCTTTTCCGGAAAATAGAAGCGGATGCACGAAAACTCGACGAAATGCTGGAAAAGGTCCGAGAAAGGCTGGCAAAAACTGCGTAAGGAAAATATTGGCTGGGGAAAATGCAGATCAAAATTGACCTCCACGTACATACCTATTACTCATCCGATTCTCTCATTAAGCCAGAAGACCTTGGTTTCTATGGCCGAAAACGCGGATTGGACGGAGTCGCCACAACAGACCATGACCGACTCGACAGCGCCCTAAAAATAGCCAAACAATCGAACTTTCTAATCATCCCAGGAATGGAAATCTCAAGCCTAGACGGACACATAGTCGGACTTAACCTCCAAGAGCCGGTTCCAAAAGGACTGAGCGCGGAGGAAACAGTCGACAAGATCCACGAAGCCGGCGGAATAGCAGTTGCTTGTCATCCTGTAGCCCTTTTCAAGCGGAGCCTGGGGAAACATGCAAGTTCAAAGTTCGACGCCATAGAAGTGATCAACTCTGCAGCGTTTCCCTTTAACTATTCCGTAAGGAAAAGCCAAAAGATTGCTTCTCGCTTGGGAATCCCGCGGGTCGCTGGAAGCGACGCCCATCATGGCCTTGAAATAGGTTTAGCGTACACCCTTGTCGACGCTGAAACGCAGGTTGACGCTATAATTGAGGCCATAAGCAAAGGTTTGTGCCAACCCTTCGGCAAACCCATACCACTAACACAAAGACTGACAAGGCAATTCCTATTGCTAGGAAGGAAAATCCAGTAAAAAGAGCTAGTAGTTCTCCATCTGATAAAGGTTCAAGTCAACATTCAGCGAGTTTTCTGGCTCAGAGAAGACTTCAAGATTGTAAAGGTGCGACGCGATTTTTTTGAGCTCATTGTGAACAAACGGCGAATTTATTCCTGTCATAACCAAAGTCACCTTCAATTTACCTTCCTGTTCCGGATTAACCCTGGCTCCCCAGATAACCAAGGCACTCCCATCCATCATCTCAGTTACGATTTCGCCAACACGGTTTGCCTCTTCTATCGTCATATGCCCATCACCCGTAACGTGGATCAACGCGCCCGTCGCCCCAGCATAATCCACATCTAGCAACGGGCTTCTCAGCGCATTTCTCACAGCTTCTTCAGCTCGGTTAGGAGCGTCCGATTCGCCGACTCCAACAACGGCTATTCCACCCCTTCTGACAATGGTTTTGAAGTCTGCAAAGTCAAGATTGATCAGGCTTGGAGCCGAAATTGTTTCAACTATTCCCTTTATCATGTTTGCCAAGACCAAGTCTGCAACTCTGAAAGCTTCGTTTATGGGCAACTGGGGCACGAGTTGCATGAGCTTGTTGTTGTCAATTACAACCACGGTGTCGCAGTGCTTTCGCATCTCTGCCAAGGCAGCAGCAGCGTATTCGTTTCGGCCTTTCTCGATGCGGAAAGGCATAGTCACCACGCCCACGGTTATCGCTCCCTTTCGCCTCGCAATATCTGCAACAATTGGTGCCGCCCCTGTTCCTGTCCCGCCGCCCAGCCCCGCCGTTATGAAAACCATGTCAGCATTGGAAAGCAAATCTTCAATACGTTTCTTTGACTCTTCAATAGCTTCTCTGCCGAGTTTTGGGTCCCCGCCCACGCCGATTCCTTTGGTGAGTTTTTCTCCTATCAAGATCTTCTGGTGAGCCCTTGAAGCACTCAGATGAACAGCGTCGGTGTTAATCGCTATGCTCTCCGCTCCTGCTATGCCCATCTCCATTAATCTGGTCACGGTGTTGTTGCCAGCCCCTCCGACCCCGACTACCACTATACGACAGTATCCCAATGAATGAACTTCAGCGCCTGTTGCGCCATGCCAAGCACACTTCAATGAATGCTCAGCAGGACCCATCTCAGTCAACGTTTTTCCTCCGCCAAACCTCAACACTGATCAAATCACGGATAGCTACACGAATGGCCTCAGCCCTGTTGGGATAAAACCTCTCGTCAACCAGCTGATCCAAAGCTTTAATATACGTCTCGGGAAGATAAAGTGTGATGAGCTTCATATTTCTCTCCCTCGGTAAACTACCGAAGGACTCTTTTGCGTTATACTTCTATATATTATGCTTTGAATATGTTATAAACATGTTGAGGCCAATCTTTATAAAACTTTTGAATATCCCTTTCATATTTCTGTAAATTCCGGTAATAGGCAACCTTTATGTTTTTATTCCTTATTAAAGCATTTAATGTATCGCGATGAAGAACTATGCGGGTTTTCGCAAAGAGTTTCGGTTGCTCCGCAAACTTGGCAGATGGCAACGTTTTGGCTGGATGCCTCGCGGAAGCTGGGTACGAACTGGTTGACTCTGTTTCGGCGGCGGATACAGTCGTTTACAATACTTGCGCTGTTAAAGGGCCGACAGAAAATCGCATGATGGAAATTTTGAGGCGGGTGCCGAGGACGAAAAAACTGATTGTGGCTGGATGTCTGCCCCTAATCAACTTTGAAAGGTTACGCAGAGAAGTACGCTTTGACGGAGTTGTCGGTCCAGCGGCAGGCGATACAATCGTTAAGATTGCTAAACAGGTCTCAAATGGGGAAAAAATCGTTGACCTGAAAGAAGCCTTGCACGCCAAGCCAAGATTGGATCTTCCCCGGTTGCAATCGAGTCCCGTGATAAGCATAATCCCCATAAGCTACGGTTGTTTGGGAGCATGTGCCTATTGTTGCGTAGTTTTCGCAAGGGGACAACTGAGAAGCTATGAAGTTGGAGAAATCGTTGAGAGGGTGAAGAAAGATATGATTCTCGGCATAAAGGAGTTTTGGTTAACCGGGCAAGACACAGCAAGCTATGGAAGGGACTTTGGCACAAACCTTGCGGAACTTCTCGAAGCCTTGTGCAACGTGGAAGGAAGTTTCAAGATTCGCATGGGCATGATGACCCCCAACATGGTGAGCGACATCGAGAACGATTTGATCAGAGTTTTCGAAAACGAAAAAATCTTCAAGTTCATTCACTTGCCAGTGCAGAGCGGCCACGAGCAGATTCTGAAGCACATGCGAAGGCTTTACTCTGGAGAAGATTTCAAAAGAACCGTAGACGCCTTCAGAAAGACCTTTCCAGACATAACTTTGGCCACAGACGTTATTTGCGGTTTCCCGGGGGAAACCAAGGAAGCGTTCGAGAAGACCTTGCAGCTGATCAGCGACGTTAGAGCCGACATAGTAAATATCTCGAAGTTTTTTTCAAGGCCCAAAACAGCAGCGGCTCAAATGCACAAGGAGGCTGTAGCGTTTTCGGAGATCAAACGCAGAAGCACCGCTACAGCGGAGTTGGTTAAGAAAATAGCGTTTGAAAGAAACCAGCGTTGGTTAGGCTGGATAGGCGAAGTTTTGTTTGATGAGGTTGGCAAGAAGCCAACTTCGTGGATCGGCCGTAATTTCGCTTACAAACCCGTTGTCGTTAATAGTTTAGATAACTTGCTTGGCAAGATCTTGCGGGTGAAGGTCGTTGAAGCATTTTCAACGCATCTGAAAGGAACGATTATTGAGTAAATTATTCATCTCTCCGTCTCAAAGTTCTCTCATAACTGACGCTTTCTTTTGCTATTCCTCAATTGTTTTGGCAGCATCTTTGTGATCTCTAACTTCCACACATTCTCATTCTTTCAATTTGACATAACGTAATTTTAGCATTTTTGACTAGCAAGATGAGAAACGCGCCATGATGCCATATCAATAATAATTCCTTCAGTTTTCTCGACTAATTTCTTGTGAGCCACTTGTGATTGCCAGATTGTTTCATACATTTGCCGATAAGCAAAAAATCCGCCAATAATTGTTGACACGTGCATTATGGCTATTAGCGAAAGTAACCCGACTTTCACATTCTTGTTCATGGAACTTCATTCTCCCGTAATAGTAATACGCTAGGGGACAATTACGGATTGCATTGAGTGCCATATTGAGTTCAAAGTTTAATAGATGCGCTCAAACCTGAAGCCTTGTCACGCTCACGCTGATAGGTACTTTTACATGGTCAAAAATGGCTCCGCTCATACGCGTTGCAAGAAAAGATGCAGAACATCCTAAAAAAAGGCGCAACACATAAATTCTCTTGTCATATCTTAAAAATTTTGTTCGGGCGGTAGCTCAGCCTGGTAGAGCTTCCGAGCTCGCTAGCAAGAGCTGGCCGGCGGAGACGCTGTAGACATCTACCCATGGTGGTTGTTACTCAGCCTATCAGGCGCACAAGCAGAAACCGGAGCGTCGCAGGAGAGCCGTGAGCAACAACTCTGGCTCGGCGAATTCAAAATGAAGGTTTCGCTTCATGAAAGTCCTGCCCGCCCGACCATAGCTGCGCTAAATAAAATCTAATGGGTTTGCATCTGTTTCACATAGATTGCTAAAAGTTTTTTTTCGTTTGGAAGATTTGCTGAAATCTGGAGTTTTGCCTTGTGTTCAGATTTTTTGATGCATGAAAAGGCTGGTTAGCGGATTTGTAGGCCAAAAAACATCAGAAGGAATATGATGATTCCAGTTGATAGCCCAAAGGTCATCGAGGAAGTCCCTCGGTGTAGGTTACCTATCTGCATGTCTGCGGGAGCACTGTAAACAAATACTGACGTTGAAATGGCCGTTGTGGTTCCCCATGAAAAAGCCCAGAACAGTGGGGATGGTGCTCCGCCAAGATATTTCACGAGTTCAAAATAGAAGCCGATGACAAGGACTGGAAGCAGATACGTGAGGAAGAGCGGCTTCGGTTGGTATGTTCTTACGTGTTTGTTCAGGAGAATCATGCATTCTTTTATCTTAAATAGGATGAACCAGCCAGCTGCTGCCAAACCTTCTCCTAGCTTCAGAACGTATCCCTTAGAGTCTATTCTGATCTCTTGCAGGGAGAAAAATCGGTGAAGGAACACCAGTTTGACTTCAACGCCGTCACGATCTATCTTGATTTCTGGGAAGGTTGCCATACCGAAGAGCGCAAAACCTGCAACTATAATCATAGTGAATATCATCAATGGGATGGTCGGGTCACCGACGAAAAAACCTGCCCGATTAGTGAAGTAAAGGCACCATCCAAATAGAATCCATGTAAGAGGATAGACAAGTAGTACCCATACGAAACCCTGTGCGAGGCTTAAGGCACGAGTTTCAAATGTTTTCATAAACATGGGGAGCGGTGTTGGCTCAATATCCCCATCCTCGAACCTTCGAAGGAACTGTACAGCGAATTGGCCTTTGTCGGACAAACAATACCTACCATTTTCATCCTTCTCAATCAGATCGCCTAAAATATTCAGGTGATAGTTGAATTTCCCAGTGTTCGAAACTCCAGTCATCTAACAATTTTTCGGACTTTCATCGAGAAGGTGAATAAGATATGGGAGATTATACCCTTGGCGACGCAAGGAAGAATGTAAACGCTGTTAAAGCTGTTCCTAGCGACTGACTTTTTTAAGAGCATATTTTTTCTTTTTGTGCGTGACTGGTTTTGGAGGCTTTGGTACTCTGAGGAAATCATACCGCTTACAGTTGAGGTTTGGGATTTGGGATATAGGATAGATTTAAGATGTGAAAAAACAGAAATTAGGAACAGTCTGTTCCTTTCCATCTCTGAATCTCCAAGGGAATTTGCCGCGGAAACCATTGAAACAGTCCATAGGATTCGGTTTTCCGAGGCAAAGGTTTAAAGGAGATGTGTAAGATTAGTTGTGCGGTGTTGGGCGTGAGGGATCGCGTTCTCTGCTCGTGAAAACAAAACCCTTAATAGTTCTAACCCTAGTTCAAAAAGTCTTATGAGTTTTCTAGAGCAAATCGAGGAAAAATGGCAGAAAAACTGGGAAAACGCCGAAATATTCGAGGCAAACCCGGACCCGACCAGAAAAAAGTTTTTCGTAACTTTCCCATACCCTTACATGAACGGCCCATTACACGTAGGTCACACTTTCACCGCCACGCGGGTGGACGCCTACGCACGGTTCAAACGCATGCAGGGTTACAACGTGCTCTGGCCGTGGGCGTGGCACTGGACCGGACAGCCGTTACTAGGTGCAAGTGAACGTGTTGCCAAAGGCGATGAAGAGTTCATCAGAGTCTTAAAGGAGGTAGACGGCGTCCCTGAAGAAGAACTTAAAAAATTCTCAGACCCCATGTACATGGCCACTTACTACACGGATGAGGGCAGAACGGCCGCGAAAAAGGCGGGCTTCTCAATTGACTGGAGAAGGGAGTTCAACACGATAATGCCCACCTACCAGAAATTCATAGAATGGCAATACACGACCCTGAGGGAGAAGGGCTACGTCTCAAAGGGTACACACCCAGTCGTGTGGTGCCCAAAAGACAGAAGCCCGACTGGAGACCACGACCGCCAAGTGGGCGAAGGCGTAACGCCAGAAGAATACACGCTGATAAAGTTCAAACTCGCCAAGGGAACTTACCTTCCAGCAGCCACCTTCAGACCAGAAACAATCTACGGCGTAACAAACATATGGATAAATCCTGACGCAACCTACGCGGAAGCGCGAGTTGACCATGAAAAATGGATAGTCAGTCAAGAAGCGGCAGAGAAACTGAAAGAACAGGAAAGAACCGTGGAAGTGAAGCGAACGTTGAAAGGCAGAGAACTCATAGGAAAAACCTTCGAGAACCCTGTCACAAAAGACAGGTTTCTAATATTGCCAGGGTGGTTCGTCGATCCAAAACAAGCCACAGGGGTGGTTTACAGCGTACCAGCCCACGCACCCTATGACTGGCTCGCCCTTAAAGACCTGCAGGAAAAGCCAGAAACCCTAAAAGAGTTCGGCATAGACCCTGAAACCGTGAAAAGTATAAAACCAATTTCGCTGATCATAGTTGAAGGTTTCGGTGAATACCCAGCCGTAGAAATCGTAGAACAAATGGGAATAAGAGACCAATACGACCCTAAAGCGGACGAAGCAACGAGCATCCTCTATAAAAAAGAGTTCCACAACGGAATCCTCAAAGAAAACTGCAGAAAATACGCTGGAAAAACGGTGAGGGAAGTCAAAGAAATCCTCACAGAAGATTTTAAGAAGCTCGGAGTTGCAGACAACATGTACGATCTGCCGCAACCAGTCATCTGCCGATGCATGACGCCCTGCATAGTCAAAGTCCTGTCAGACCAGTGGTTCCTAAACTATTCAGACCCAGAATGGAAACAAAAAGCAAAAGAAGCAGTGGCGAAAATGAACATTTATCCAGAAACAGCAACTCAATGGTTCACCACAGTAATCGACTGGCTGAAAGAATGGGCGTGCGCAAGAACAACTGGATTCGGAACCCCATTACCATGGGGCAAAGGCTGGATAATTGAAACTCTGAGCGACTCCACGATATACATGGCGTTCTATACGATAAACAAACACATACTGCGATATGACATAAAACCCGGAAGCCTAACGAGAGAGGTTTTCGACCACATCTTCTACGAAAAAGGAAATATAAAAGAAATTGCTGACAATACTGGAATAGCCACGAAAATACTGAAAGAAATGCGTGAAGAATTCCTATACTGGTATCCAGTCGACCTGAGAGTTTCAGCCAAAGAGTTGCTGCCAAATCATCTTACTTTTTTCATATTCCACCACACCGCCCTGTTCCCACCAGAACACTGGCCAAAAGCCATAGGAGTCAACGGCATGCTGATGATAGAAGGCAAACAAATGCACAAGTCAAAGGGCAACTTCATAACAATGAAAAACGCCATCAAACAATACGGCGCAGACGCCACAAGATGCGCACTGCTACTTGCAGCAGAGGAAATGGACGACCCAGACTGGAGAAGCGAAAACGTCAGAGACATACAAAACAAACTTGAATCCTTCTACAATTTTGCAAAAAACACAAGTGAAAACACAAAAAACGATGGACAAGGTGAACAAGGGCACATGGAGAAATGGTTAATGAGCAGATTACAGCAGCGCGTAACTGAAATCACAAAAAACCTCGAAGAAATGAAGACAAGAACAGCCCTAGAAATAGCCCTGTTTGAAACTTGGAACGACTTCCGTTGGTACATCCGAAGAAAGGCGGGAACAGCAACAGAAACGCTTCGAGAAGCAACAAAAATATGGCTGAAACTGCTTGCGCCCTTCGCGCCGCACATTTGCGAAGAGCTATGGGCCGAAATGAACGAAAAAGGCTTCATATCAATCGCAAAATGGCCCCAAGCAAGTCAAGAGAAAATAGACACACTCGCCGAAGAACAGGAGAGCCTAATAGCCGACCTGATCGAAGATACACTAAACGTTTCAAAGGCAACAAAAATCACTCCTAAAAAAATATGCTACTACACCGCTACCCAGTGGAAATGGAAGGTCTACCTCAAAATTTTAGAAAAGGCGACGCAAGGCGAAGCAAAAACCAACCAGATCATGAAAGACCTAGCGACAGAAAAGGATCTGAAGGAAAACCTTAAGGCCATTGCAGACTTCGTCGCAAAATCAGCGAAGACTTTAAAACGGGTGCCCGAAAACAGAAGAGCAAACATTTTAAAAGTTCGAGAAATAGACGAGTATAAACTAATTGAAGACGCAATGGATTTCTTGAAGGAACGGTTCAACGCTGAGATCACGGTCTACCACGAAGAAGAAAAGGGAAGGTACGACCCGAAACAAAGGGCTACGATGGCTATGCCTTACCAACCAGCAATCTACATAGAATGACAGCGGATCATAGCAGTCTGGAAAGCCCACCTAACGTGCGACCATTCAGTCTAACGTGATAGTTTCTCCGGCCACAACTAGTAGTCGTAACGTAGAAGTCTTGCCTTTCATTCAGTTTGCTACCATACAAGAGCGCCAAAATAGTTCGGCAGACGTTCACCGTTGTGACTTTCTTGTCACTTATTTTTCCTTCTATTTTCCCCCGCAAAAGTCTAGGGTTAACTGTATAGACGACCTCATAGCTGCGCCTAGCCTTAGAATAATGCGCTTCCATGTCATTCACAATATATGCAGCAATATCATAGTAAGGCGAAGCACGCTTCTTTATGAGATTCACGTAGTTTATGAGGGGGATGGGCACCTCGGACAAAACTTTTCCCCAAACAAGAATACGTAGGAGGGTGCTTAAAAATTTGACTCCCAGCGTTATAGAGTGCAGACAATCGCACGGTGCACTGGGACCATGAAAGAGAAAAACGCGCGTATAAAGAAAATGTGACTATCACGATGTCAACAAATTTACAACTTTCTTTTCGAAGTTCTTGAACTCATCGTACTTTAGCACGAAACATTAAAATAATTTGATGAGAATTCGAGGATGCTGGTGCTGCAAAATTGAGTGTTGCGGTCGATGCTGTGTCGGTTGCCAAAGTTTTCGGGAACATTCGCGCCTTAGACGGGGTGAGTTTTAAATTGAGATTTGGGGAGATTTATGGACTTATTGGTCCGAACGGCGCAGGGAAGACGACGACTCTGCGTATTATTTCCACTTTGCTTCTACCCACTTCGGGCACCGTTGAGGTTTTCGGCTTAGACGTTGTCAATGATGCGACTCAAGTGCGCAAGATTATAACCTATTTGCCGGAAGAGGCTGGGGCTTACCGAAACCTCAGCGGGTGGGAATATCTGGAATTCATGGCGAAATTTAGCAGCAAAAGCGACAGAGAAACGCGTGAGGCTGTCGATGAAGCTGCGAAAATCTGCGGTCTAGGCGACCGTTTAAAGGATAAGGCCAAAACATACAGCAAGGGAATGAAACGCCGTCTTCTCGTGGCAAGAGCGTTAATGACTAAACCCAAACTCGCGATCTTAGATGAACCAGCCAGCGGATTAGACGTCCTACATGCATACCACGTAAGAGAAATAATTAAACGCTACGTGAAAGAACATAACGTCACCGTATTACTTTCAAGCCACAACATGCTTGAAGTCGAATATCTATGCGACAGAGTCGCCTTGCTTAACAAGGGAAAAATCGTTGCAGAAGGAAAACCCGAAGAATTAAAAGAGAAATTCGGAAGTGCAAATTTGGAAGAAGTTTTTGCGAAGGTGGTTGGTTTTGCTTAAAGGCTTTGGAAATGTTCTCGTCAAGGAACTTAAAGAATTGATTAGAGATCCGAAAATACTGTTGGGGATGATCGTTGTTCCCCTCCTGATGTTTCCCGTTTTAGGCGGCGTATTGAGTTACGCTGCGCAGTCGGCGCAAGAACAAGCTGAAAAGGCCACCATATTAGTCTTGAACAATGATGGTGGAAACTGGTCGCAAATTTTCATAACTTTCCTAAATTCTTCGATGAGAGTTTCTGTCTACAATAATGTAACTCCACAAGAGGCTTTGTCCCAAAACTTGTTATCAAAGAACAATAGTACGCAGTTTATAGATATTCCTGAGGGCTTTAGCGCAAACATGACCGCCTACACTGAAGAGAAAACCAACATCACAGCCACGGTGGACGCCTATGGGGTGTTCACAGGTACCGGGATTTTTGCGAATATCGGTTCCTCAGTCATTGACAATGCCGTGTCCGGATTCAACAGGTACATAGCCCCAAATGCTGTTTTCACTGAAACGTCAACAATCATCAAGGGCGAAATCGAGAAAGGCATCGATCCTGCGACGCTTTCGACCTTAATGCTCTCGCAGTCAATCGCTCTCCCGATCACAATAATGATCTTGCTCACCTATGCCATGCAGATAGCGGCAACTTCAGTGGCTATGGAAAAGGAAGAGAAAACCCTGGAAACGTTGTTGACGTTGCCAGTGGACCGTTTCGCCATTCTCATGGGAAAATTATCCGGTTCAATATTTGTTGCAGGCGTCGGAGCCTTGGCTTACATGATTGGTTACAACTATATGCTGGGTTCGCTCATGATAGGAACTCAAACTGGGACGTCCATAGACCTAGCCAAGTTGGGTCTCGTTCCTTCGGCCTTCGGTTATGTAGTACTCGGGATATCGCTCTTTGTCACTTTGCTCTCAGCCTTAGCACTTGCGGTGATAATGTCCGCCTTTTCGGAAGATGTTCGCGGCGCCCAATCCCTCGTCGGTTACATCTATCCCTTAATATTCATCCCAGCCCTCGCCTTGATGTATCTTGGCATCAATACTCTGCCTCTTGCGTTAAAAATCATACTCTACGCCATCCCTTATAGTCAGCCAATCATAGCTTCCAAGGCTATTATAATAGGTGACTACTCGACAGCCGTATTCGGCATAGTCTACGTTGCCGCCCTCACAATGGTCGTCATGTATGCGGCATCAAGATTATTCGCAACTGAGAAAATTTTGACCGCAAAACTCAAATTCAGAGGATTAAGAAGACGGGCAAGAACGCCCGTTCAAGAACTTTAGTGGAAAATTAAAAAAGTGAAATTCACGAAGCGGAAATGGCACGCTCATTCATTCGCGAGTGACTTCAGGGGGCCAATTCGGTCTTGCTTATTTCTGCAGGAGTTTCTTTGTAAGCTTGACGACGGCTGTGAACAGAGGGTCAACAATTTGCGCAAGTCTCACCTTGGCAACAACACTGAGAAACAAGTAAGCATCATATCGATCAAAACCATATTCCTCTTCTAACCATTTGATCATTTCCAGAAAACCAAGTCTAACGGCATCCTCCAACGGTTTAGAACTGCAAACAGTCATAATTTCGTCTGGGGACATTATCCGGGGCCAATTGATCTTCTTATTCTTCATCAAATCAAGCTTCAATGTGACCACGGATGGAATTTCAATCGCTGTTCCACAGATTTCACAGTCACCTTGAACCGCATGTACATCGCCCAGGCCGAAAAGCGCGCCGTCAACTGCAACTGGAAGGTACAATTTGTTGCCTGGACAAACGTCTGCAACATCCATGTTTCCTCCATGACTTCCAGGCGTTACCGTGGATATGGCTTCGAAGGCGGGTGAAACTCCAATTGTTCCTATGAAAGGTTCAACATGGATCTCCTTTTTGCTTCCGTCTTTCAACGTATAGATGACCCTTCCATTTCTGATCTCTGAGAACTTCGTGATAGGACGAGATCTTCGGAGCCACCCTTCCAGTCCTCCGAATCCTGGAATCAGCGCTGTTACTCCGCGGTCCGGAAGTTTTATGTCAATCACTTCAACGATCAAAGTGTCGCCGGGCTTCGCGCCTTCAATGTATATCGGCCCTGTGATCGGATTATCATAGATAGCAGAACCTTTGTCAAACACATCTTTCAATGTCTGCCCAGCCCTTACGACATTCGAGAAGCAGTCCCAAGTTTCTACCTCAATCGTTTCACCCTGTTTGACTTTTGCAACTGGTTCATTCAACGGTCCAAACGTGCAATTCTTTATCAAAGACAAATTTGCGAAAGGGGTTTTCTTGATTTTCTTTACCAAAGACCTCACCATTCGACACGCGCCCTCGTTAGTCTATGAGTTTCGTTTTTAAACTTTTCTGTTCTTTGGAAATACTGATTTAGATCATGTGAATTGTTCCAACTTCCTAGAATGCATATTGCAGAATTCAATAATGCACAGCCATCAACTATTGTGGGCTTCTGTAACTGTGCAAGACGACCATAATCATCGATGCACAAAATAGTGATACGTAAAACAGATGCGGGAGTAGCAGCCAAGCAGGCACGTTCAAAGGAAAACCCAGGAAAGTGGGCAACATCACTGTAAAAGTCGGTATTGCTAGTAGCAAGTTTGAGTTACTTGAACGGAAAAACGCGAATATGTCCTTGGCTTTGAACATGATAATCATCGAGGCCAAGAAAAACGCCCACTCGAGTGTAATATTGATTTGACTTTGGATCGATATGCTCAAGCCGTAGTGTTGAGTCGTTAAGGGCCAAAACAACTGTATTTGACCTCCTATAAAATAATCGCTTATCATAGAGTGTGAGATCAAAGCCAACAGATACGGCACTGCTTTGAGGCTATAGATGGCTAAAATAGGGAGAAAAATAACCAAGGCCGTTATTAACGAGTGGGTTGGTCCCCTGTGTTGAATTATTGGAACCAGAATGTCTATGTCCGGAATGACTGAGAGAACCATAACGGCAGCAACATTAATGTCCTTTTTCAGAAATTTCGCTGAAGCTTTGCCTAGAATGTACCCCAACGCCATATGACCAACAGCGAAACGAGTCCTTTTCCCCCTTAGAAGCCAAAGAGTTGTCTGACGCACTATTAAATCTATAGGTTTGGAGTCATGTTTAGGCGACCTCCAGTAGCTACCTAATACAGCTAGCAGAATGAGTGATGATATCGTTCAATTTTTGTACGATTTGATCTGCAAAACCTTGCTTTTCGTATATTGCGTGTCAAAAATATTGTTGTTCAGGACGGTTAAAGTTTATTTTTGTAGTTTCAGTGGATAATAATTTTTATTAATACTTGCGATATCAGTTTTGAAGACGGAGTTGAAAAAAACGACAATAGAAAACGCACGTTGACGCGCGCTGCTAAAACATTCGGATGTGACGAAAATCTTATTTCGCCAACAACTTCGGCGCAGTCCCAGCGACCGGCGAGAAGACCGAGAATCTTCTCGCTGAACACACAAAAAGCGGTGCAGTCATTAGGAAAGAAGCTTCTTCACGTTAGACAGGTGCTCAATAGAATGAGGCAAGAATTAGAAAACATCTAGGTCGGTTTCTTTCTTGAAGTCTTTAGAATACTGTAGATTTTTTGGATTTTCTTTTTTCTATGTTTAAGAGGTTGTTTTTGCGCCCTTGGCCTTCGAAGTCTTCGCAGTGGAACAATCCTAGGCAGTGGAACAATCCTAGGGATTGATGTGTATTTGTGTAGTTTAAATGGACAATAAGGTTTATTAAGATTTACGATTGGAATTCTTACGAGCTTTGGGAGTGCGCGCTAGGTCGAAAGACAATGTCAGTTAAGAAAATCTCTATTGCAGCAACAATAGTGTTTGCTACGATAGGAATGGCTTTGACGTACACGACGGCAGGCTTAGTCAGCATGCAGCAGGCAATGCCTAAGGTCAACCGCCAAGTGTCTTCTGGGGGGACAATAGTTGCCCTAAACGTGGGCATCTATTCAGACGCGGCCTGCAGCCAAGTGCTGCAATCGATAGATTGGGGATACATTACGCCTGGGGGGTCTGTTGATAAAACAATCTATATCAAGAATACGGGCAACATGCAGTTGATGCTGAGCATGACAACTAACAGCTGGAATCCTCCCGCTGCCAGTGGACCATTAACCCTTACTTGGGACAAAGAGGGCGCAACGTTAGACGCCGGTAAAATAACAACGGCAACCTTAACGCTATCGGTGGCACAAGATATCGCCGGCATCACAACTTTCTCTGTTGCAATCGTAATTAGCGGCTCGGCGTAACATAATCTATCTGTAGAATCCGTAACTTTCCAAAATAGTCCAAGACACTTGTTTCCTCTGCACATCGATGGGCACTCCTCAATATGCGATTGAAGGCAGAGTGGAGAGCCAAGAGACTATTTCGGTTATGATTACGCTTTGACACGATTTAGTTGCATCTAGTTACATCCGCGGTAATTTTTTGGAAGCAATGGGATATCTTCTGAGAAGAAAACTCGCAGACGTTGACTATATTTTGGACTTCATGGTGAAATTGGCATCGAGATGTGGGAGAACTCAAACCCATGGTGGAAGTGGCTAGAAAACGGTTCATTATGCCCAGAATGTGGTGGCGGTTTGAATATTTCTACAGCGAAATGAAAAAAGAGAACAGAAGCTCCAGCAATCAGGTGTGAAAGGAAAGTAGGAGTAGCCTCTTGGATAAATGTTGCGTGCGCTATTTTTTCGTGTAGGGGCAGGGGCTTTTTGATTCAATTGGTCTGCTTTTGCGGTGATTGCAGCTTAGTAGGTTTGGGCAAACCAAACACTCTGAAGGTATCTCTCTTGATTTCTGAGTTTGAACGGGTTGTTTAATCTGGCTCGAAAAAGCGCGTGGGGACGTTGGGATCTCCGCGGGCTTTTGTGGCGTCTCAGGTAGCTTTTGTACTTGACTCGTTTTGAATAGCGACTGGCTTTTTTTCTCTGGTTTCAGGATTTGTGATTTCCGTTGTTCGAGTCTCTCCATTGTGGTTTTTTGCGCTGGTTCCTGTAGAAGAGGTTGTCTTTGATCATTCTTTTTACCCAGAATCTTGTGGAATAACAACTCTTTGATTGGGTTGATTACAGCTCCCCCTCGTTTTGCAATGACCGTTTCCTTTTTCGACTTTGCAGATATGCATCCTGCGATAAGGAGGGCGGTGATGGATATCGCCGCGCCCAAATGGTTTAGAGGGTTTCCTTGGGTTAGAGGTTGGTTGAGTACAATAACGTCGTAAAATATCCAGTATGAGAACCATGCAAGTGACCAGAAGAATGGCACATACCATACTTGTCTAGTGAGAAGCCATAGATCCTCGCACCTGCTCTTGAGTTCGGTTAGATCTATCATTTTCTAAACCAGCATCTATACGAAAATAAAGTAAGCATCTGACAAAAAGCTTACGTAGTGACAGTAAGGATTTCAACTCACGCGCGCCTCGAACGGATATTAATAACCAGAAGGAAATTGACCGCTCGATCGCATGTCTTGTAAAGTTCGCAGACATGTTTAAGAAAACGGGATTTCCCGAGGCATCCATGGAACTCCCAGTTATTGCTAATCGATTGAGAAATGGCATTATACCGTGTCAAAGAAAGAGTTGCTTAATGTGCTTTATTCGGCGGCTTCTGCGTTGAAAAATGAATTTGTGAACTCCCAGTTTGCTGGCCGATATTACCGTAAAAAATGCTGTGATGAGAGGATTTCAAGAGTGTTTGACGCTGGGAAAAACAGAGGTGTCGTTGATTTCGTCGAGGTGTACAAAGAACCATCTCAATACTTCTCAAATAGAATTAGAGACGTAGTATATAACATTCAACCGTTTCAAGCATACCAAGAGAAATTTGTACAAGACTCTTGAGCTGCGGGATCGCTCCAAGCATGAGAACAGACAATTGGGTGACAGCGAACGCTAACTCATTTATAACTCTGACGTGGAATCGACAAGACTATAGTTTGAGTGTCTCCAGATCAATTAAAGCTGTATTGACGCTGTCTGTGTCAGCAAACATTGTCAACATCACGGACTTCAGCTTTAATATGATAATTATCGGCACAGAATAAACAAATAAAATTCAGACTTAAGACGTCGAAAGGCAAATTAGGTCATCATTTTAACAGCGTTAATTAGCCTTGAATCTCTAATATTTTGGAGAGTAGCGCGCTGCCTTGTCCCGAAAATGGTTAAAAATGGTTATAAACCTGATTTTGCTTATTAGAGCCTGCAATGGACTTCTTT